>Ga0194055_10000188_pt1 | contig 47780 bp, 51 predicted proteins | sample SepL449m_MetaG_FD_155482 | JGI IMG/M metagenome (GOLD analysis project Ga0194055, IMG submission 155482) | Anoxic zone freshwater microbial communities from boreal shield lake in IISD Experimental Lakes Area, Ontario, Canada - Sep2016-L442-9m | ecosystem: Environmental > Aquatic > Freshwater >... | reverse complement strand
CCCAAAGCGTATCGGAAGTTAACTCAGGCAGTCCAGATCCTCATGCAGTCCGGGCACTGGTTCCACACCAATGCTGAAGTCGATGTTTGCACAGGTTGGGACGCTCAAACCATAACACTGCCCCGGAATATTGAAGTTCCGTTGGCAGTCAATGTGGATGGGAGCCCGACCTATTTTCGAGGGAGACTTTTCCAGTATCACGTCAACAAAGGCGGGATGTACAACCCGGTGGGATGGGCTTGGGACGACCGAGGGATGGTCTCGACGCAGATGGACATCCGCCAGCCCTCGCAGCTCGTTGCAGTGGCTGAACATGAGGCTGACGCTGGCAAGGTGATCCGGGTCATCGGCACAGACGGCAACAATCGCGACCTGCGTTCGCAGATGGACGACGGAACTGGAGTGGACGGGCTACTGGTTCCGATTCACGCGCAGTCCGATTTTCCGTATGGCACAATTCAGCCTGATGGCGTCACTATTACAACCCGGACTTCGACAATTGAACCGCTGACCGACTTTGAATCGGCAACTGCGCACCAGTTAACGTCTGGGCCATCAGCGACGCTGTCTATTGTCTCTGGGGCCACTCCGGCTGACCTCACTGTGGGGGCTGAATACTACATTGGCGTTGTTGATGATGTCACAATTCAACTCCACCAGTCCGAGCTGGATGCAATTTACGGCCAGAACCCAATTCAGCTTCAAAGTATTGTTGGGTGCGTTGATAACGCAATAACCCTGACAGACGCAAGGCAGGCACAATTACAGACGGCTGTAGCCTTAGGAGCGCCCCCGGCCATTGTCATTGACTCGCCAAATGAGGTTAATTTCTATCAAATCGACATTGGAACGCCGCTTCCTTCGCCACTGAAGACCGGTGTAACTTATTTCGTTACTCAGCTCGACTTGACGCATTTGCAGATCTTTGCAACGCGCATTGATGCTCAAAACGGCAATAATCCAATTTATTTGAGCGGGAATACGGCAGGGTTTAGGATTGGCATTCGCAAGTCTATCACGGCTCAAACAAAGCTAACTTTCTCAACGCCTCCGGGATTTGCGGATGGCGATACCGTTGAGGCGTACACCAATGGGGGAGTGCTTCCGCAGCCGTTGGTTGTGGGGCAGTCGTACTACATTGGGCTGATTCAAAGCGAACCAAATGCAGTGACGCTTCATTTGTCTTACGCAGACGCAATTGCCAAAACCAATTCGATCAACTTTCTCACAACTGGGTCAGGCGGCTTTTCAATCGCAAAGCTAATCCCGGCAACGGCAATTGCAGGGACGCAGAACAACATCTCTGCGGCTGGGTTTAGCTTAAATCAGGCTTCTGGGAATGGCGCAGTTTTGCAGCCTCAGGTTGTTGGCCCGGTGACTAGTGCGGTGGTCAATTCGGGTGGAGGCGGGTACACCACCGCATCTGCTACGTTTGCCGACGCTGGCGGATATAATTATAATTCGGTGCCGTCTGTGCTTGTTTCGGGAGGAACCCACACAAGTGTGGCAACGGCGCATGCTGTTTTAGCAACGGATGCAGCCACTGGCATTAAATACGTCTCCTCCATTGTAATGGACTCGGTTGGCAGTGGATATGACCCTCTCACTCCTCCAACAATTGTGTTTAGTGGCGGATTGGCCACAAACGGCTTTGAAGCTGTTGCGACTCCAAACATCTCGGGCGGGCAAGTAACGAGCATCACGCTTAATTCTTTAGGTTCCGGCGCATCGGCAAATGTGTCAGTCAATACTGTCTCAACGCTTGTAAACGGAATCGCGCTTATTTCTCCCGGGGCAAACTATTTGTACCCGCCCCGCATTGTTATTACAGCGGCACAAGGAGCCGTTTTTACAGGGTCAATTGATACGACAACGCTGACAGTGACAGGAGTGACTTCTGGGGTTGTTCGGATTGGCGGCACAATATCTGGCGCTAACATCATCCCGGGCACAACAATCACTGGGTTTTTGACAGGAACAGAGGGTGGCAACGGCACATATAGTGTGTCGAACACGCATTCCCCCGCAATTGCAAGCACGACCATTACCGAGACTGGGGCTCAAGCAACGGCCTCCTGCACAATCACAACAGCTTTTGTTAAAACTTGTAAAGTTGTTCAAGGGGGAAGCGGATACACGACCGCTCCTGCTATTTTCTTTACCGGCGGACAAGGCTTAGGAGCGGTTGCCACTGCTGTCATCAACGGCGGTGTCGTGACAAATGTCACAATGGTCGCGCAAGGCACTGGGTACACATCAGCCCCGGTTGCCACAGTAACGCCTTCAAGCGGTGTTTTTGTGCAGTTCTCAAGCACTGGCACAATGCCGCAGCCGCTTGAGCAGGGAAATTCCTACCTTGCTGAGGCGCCATCTTCTGCGAGCACGTTCACTGTCCGAAATTCCGATCACTCAGAAGTCAATATAACTTCAACCGGGTCTGGAAATTTCTACCTTGTTATCTCTCGGACATTTGGCGTTGGCTTCACAGACAAGTGGGTTGGAGACTTTGCTGGCATCGCTGACGGCAGCTCGGTGACCCTGCAAACGGATTATCAGCTTCCGATTACGGACCCTTCAACGTCTCCAGATTCGATTGTTTTCATCAAAAAGATCACAGAAACAGAAGCCTACCTGTATCCGAATTCTTCTTTGGTCACTCCCATTAAGGTGATTCAAATAGGCGTAGGGCAGTCGTATTTGTCTGTAATTTTGGCTGCAACTTCGGTTGTTTATCAGAACACAGTCACGCTTGATTCGTCTGTTTATCTTACTGCCGGACAAAGGGTTTCATTCACGAGTAGCGGCACGCTTCCAGCCCCATTAAGCCCATCTACTACCTACTTAATTGAGAGCATCACTGGCAACGGAGTCACATTAACGGCATCGGGAACCCCAGTTTCTTTCACGACATTGGGCGTTGGCCAGTTGGTTCTAAATGTGGTTAGGGCGTTTACTGCATTGCCTTCTACTTCAATTATTTGCGCAAATTCACTAATTGAAACAGGCAATCAAATCACTGTACGCTCAAATGAAAACGACACACTGCCAGTGCCCTTATTGGCAAGCACTTACAACAATCCTCATCTATATTATGCTCGTTCAGTTAGCGGGAATGCATTTGAGCTTTACGACACTTTTGCGAACGCTATAAACACAAGCGTGACAACGGGTCGCGTTGAATATCTGACAAGCGGAGACCAAATCACCTCAGTCTTTTTTAGTGATTTGGTCACTTCTCAAACGCTGGTAAAAATTGTGCGTCACGTTGAAAAGCCTCTGACTGTTGGGTATGTCTCTCTGTACGCTTTTGACTATGGGCGCTCGAACGATATGGCGCTGATCGGGCAGTACCACCCGTCTGAGACCAACCCAAAGTATCGTCGCATTCGCATTGGGAAGCCCTGTGCTTGGGCTCGAATCATTTACAGAGTAAAAGCCCCTGAGATCACTTCGGTTTACGATTACATTCCAATCGAAAACACTCGGGCCGTTATTGCTGCGGTTCACGCTGTTGATTTGGAAGACAAAGATTTCGTTGAACAGAGCCAAAAATATTGGCAGACGGCGATGATGTATTTGAGGAACGAAAACGACAGTATGGACGGGCATGCAATGATGCCTCCGCAGATCAATAACGAGACCTACGGAGACGGATCTGACCCAGTGATGTTCTAGGCATGAAAAGCCCAAATATCAGTTCAGGACGGCTTCAAAAGGTCACCGCAGGCTGGATTCACGGAGTCAACAGCGTTCGGAATCCTTGGGCATTACCTGACGACCAGATTAAGTGGGCTCAAAACGTCAACATTCGGGGCGGGATTGCCCAGACTCGGCCCGGGTTTAGTATGCGGCTCTCGTTGCCCGCTGGAAACTTTCAGGGCGGCATCATCTTCAACGCAAACAAGCAGTATCAGGCGGCTAATGTGTTCACTAATGCCTCTGGGGCGCAGGTGTTTCAGCCCGCGACAATATGGACCCCGGAAGGCGGGCAGATTCAAAAAACAGAGCTTTCCTATGCTGTTTTTGCGGTGGACGGCAAAGTTTACTACGCTCCGTTCCCGTTGGTGCAGCCAAAAAACTGGGAAGACTATCAACTCAACGGCATCACGCTCGATGCCACTGTGGACAAGGTGAACTTTGTGACCGCCACTCAGTCGGCACAGGTTTCGGCGGGGAGCGTCACTATCACGCCGTCGCACAGGTTAATAATTGTGCAGGATGGGATTTCTTCTGCCGGGTATTGGGACGGGGCAACCACAACTGGGGCGCAGTCGTCCGAGATCCCGCTAGGGTACTGGATGGCATTCTCCGGGAACAGGCTTTGGGTGGCTAATTCCAACGTCATTTCAGCATCGGACCTCGGGAACCCGCTAGGATGGCAAGAGCGGCTCTCTGGCACTGGAAGGGGCGACTTTATTGTGCCGCGCCCGGTGACCGCAATGGTCGATTATATCGGCCAGAATAACGACTCCCGGCTGTACGTTTTCACCGACCGCACGACCCATTCATTTGCCTCTGGAATTCTGGATCGAGCATTGTGGGCAACGACTGCGAACTTTCAAAATGTGCTCTACCCCGCAATCGGATGTGTAGCAGGCAAAAGCATCTCGTTTCAAGCCGGGATGATGTGGTGGTATTCTCAAGGCGGACTTGTCTCTGCCGACGTTGCCGCTGCGTCGTATCTGTCCTCGCAGGTGCTGTACAAAGACATCGAGATGGCAAAGGCAAAGAGGCTGATGTCTGCAAACTTGTCGGGTATCTGTGCCGTTTCGTTTGAAAACTACCTGCTTTACAGCATCCCCTACCTTGAGACGCTCAACAGTGCGACAATGGTGCTGGATTACGCTGCGGCTTCAGAATTCAACCAGTCTCGCGTTCCGGCTTGGTCTGGAGTGTGGACCGGCATTCGGCCCGTTGAGTGGGCGGCAGGCGTTATTGATTCGCAACCCCGGGTCTTTGCATTCTCAGTCGATTACGTCTCCTCAAACGACGGGAGTTTCAACTCTTTGTGGGAAGGGTTCACTCAAAACCGATACGACACATATTTGAACATCAAGGCTGACGGCACTACGTCAGAGCTTATTCAGCGCATTTACTGCCAGATGGAGACCGCCTTGATGGGTGATGGAATGGATTTGAAGCAGATTGTCTACGGAGAGCTAGAATGCAGCCAGATCTCTGGGGTAGTTGATGTTAAAACATCTTACAGGGGCTCAAAAGGGGCGTACTTGCCTATCCTCAACACCCGCATTCTTGCCGCGACTGAAAAGTACCAGTACCAGACAAATCAAGTCGTTTCAGAATCGATTAACGACCTCGGGTTTCTTCAAACTCAGCATCGCAGGCTAACTACTGAAACAGTACAGCCTAACTCTGAAATTGTAAGTTGCGAAAGCCCGTTTGCTGCCAATGTAGACAAAGCGTTTTCGTTTTTGTTGGAATGGTGCGGCGCAATGGGAGTTGAATCGATTCGGATGTTTCAAGACCCGTATCCGACGCAGAGCACTGGTAAGGTCACTCCAAACGAGGTTCTGTATTGCGTAGTGGCGGAAGACGGGGCGACCATTACCGCTGCGATTGAACCGCCGCCTCAAGAGCAGAAGTCGTCCGAGATTAGCAGTTGGACCTCGACTCGCACGCGCACAGTGACGCTTCGCTGCACGCCTCCATCAACGGCCATCGCTGTTAGCGCAACGGCAACTCAAACGGTGATCTCCCGGGTATCGCAGGCTGATGCCGATACGCAGGCTGATACAGCCGCAACTAATGCAGCAACGATTGCTGCGAAGAACTACAGGATTATTCACCCCTGCTCTTAATATGCCCAGCATAGCAACAGCATCTCAGCCGGTAACGTCATTTCCAAACCTATACATCAGCCCGTATGGGAACGACGGCGTGATTCAATTGTACTCGTCGATTCCGTTCTCAGTGAACACTCCCCCGGGGTGTTTGCCTTGCGTGATGTGTGGAAACTCGAATTTGAGGCAGAATCTCCTGTTGTCCGAGTCGTACAAATTGCAGCCGACTTTAGCGAACGGGACTCAACTGACATTGACAAATTAATATATGCGCGAATCCATTGAATACCGTTTAATCCCTCAAAATACCCCTGCTTTTGAAGAGTTGCAGCATTTTGCTGTCTCGTTTAATCACACTATTGTTGCGCATCCAAAGATCAATCATTACGCCCATTACCGGGGCGGAAAACTCATTGGATACTCTGATCATGTTTTCATTCCTACGGTTTACCCGGCGTTTCATCCTGAGTTTACAAATCCCCGAGACGTTATTAGGGTAATGGCTGACTGGCGGACGCATAGCCAATTATCTGGCACCCCGGGGTATATCGGTGTACCATTTGACAATGACAACGGAAATGGTAACTTCTCAGAGGGAACTATGGCCAAAATTGGGTTAAAACGACTCAACCGAGAGTTATACTTGCCGCACTAATATGGGAGGACAAACGCCAGATTATAGTCAGTACATGTATCGGCCTAACTACGATGTTATGGCCAAACAGATGGCGTTGCAGCGGCAGGCGACGGGGGCGGGCATTAATCAGCAGAATGCGCTGATGAACCTTGCGGCAGGCATGCCAATGGAGCAGAACGCTCCAAACATCTTTGGGGCTGGCGGAGCAAACGAGCAGGCGCAGCAGATCCCGGCTATCAACACTGCTCAATCCCGGAAGCTTGAACAGCAGATGAGCCCGGAGACGACAGCAATTCGGGCGCAGCTTCCTAAGATGATCAAGGAAGACATCCAACCCGGCGAGTGGCAGAAGCGAATGGATGACTGGTCTAAACATCAGGGGCTAGTCCAGAGTATTGGCAGTGGTCTCGGAGATTCTACTGTCGGCAAGTCTGCATTTTACGACAGGGCAACGGCTGAAGGCGCAGCTTTACGGAATGCACAGGAAGGGAAAGCGGCTCAATTTCTAGGGGCGAATCCGACCCCGGTTGCAGGCATCGATACGGCCCACATCCTCGGCGCTCAAAACGCAGCAAACTTGTCTGCAATGCAGCAACGTAATCAGCGGCGAAATGCTAGCGTTGGCGCTGCTGGAGCTAGCAACCAATCAACAATGGACTGGGTAAACCAGATGATGGGCTCAAACTCTCAATCAATCAATGCATTCAATCAAGGCGAACAACAGTACCGTCAGGGGCTTATGAAAGCCGCCAGCGATTCCGCGAACAGCGCAAACGCCGAGACGGGATCTTATGTTGCGGCAGGCAGCACTGCGGCTGTTGCTGCTGCTTTCTGTTGGGTGGCTAGAGCAGCGTTTGGCACGACGACAGACAGGTGGCTTCAATTTAGAAACGCAATGTTTAAAGGGGCGCCAGACAGGGTCATTTCGCTCTATTGCAAGTATGGCGAACGTGTTGCTAAGTTTGTTGGACTTTGTTCCATCACTCGGTTTGCAACTCGGTCGGTTCTCGGGATGCTAGAGCGAAATTGGGCATGAAGGTCCGCCTAGAAGGGGCGCAGCGTTCGTGTTCCCCGGAAGAAACCATTGAGCGGATGCGTCCTTTTTACAGGGACGCTGGGATCACTCGGATCTCGGACATTACCGGGCTGGACTGCTCTGGAATTCACGTTTCGCAGTGCATTCGCCCGGATGCCGTTTATTTGTCGGTAGACTCTGGCAAAGGGGCAACAAAGGACGCCGCCAGAGCCAGCGCAATGATGGAAGGCTTTGAGCGGCACGTTGGCGAGTCGGCAAATGTTGCTGGATTCAAAGTTGCGGGGATTGACCTTGAAGGCTCAGAGGCAAGGTTTCAATTAATGAAAGGCGCGTTTTACAGCCCTGAAATTGAACGGGAGTGGACCTCTGTTAAGGGACTCTTTGGAGGAGATGCTTTTGTGCCGATTGAAGTGGTAAAGATGATTCACAGGCAGTCCTTTGCCCCTTTATTTCACTCTTGCTTCACTTCAACCAGTAATGGGCTTTCGTCGGGCAACACGCTGCACGAAGCTCTTGCAGGGGGACTGTACGAGGTGATTGAGCGGGATCAAGTCTCGGCAGCAATGGGACACCCGGGATCTCCCCCTAGAGTTGATTTGGATTCAATCGCTGACGAAACATTGCAGGGGCTAATCCAGCTCCTTCGCAAGAACGGCATTTTCCCTATAATCTTTGACTGCACTGGAGACATAAAAGTTCCCACTTATACTGCGTACCTTTACGACTCCGAGCGCCAGACTGGCATTTATCGGGGGTATGCCTCCCATCTGGACCCGGTTGTTGCTCAATGCCGGGCTGTCTGCGAGGCTGTTCAAGGACGGGTTGTTTGGATGTCCGGGGCAAGAGACGACATTTCTTCTGAACTGTTTTTTAAAACAAAGCAAAACGACACATCTGAGAATATTGCCAAATTACTGTCAGGAGAAAATATCGTTTCAAGCACGTTTCACAAAGACGAGTCTACCGAGAGTTTTTACGGCGATATGGAAGTCTTGAATCAGAAACTACAAACAGCAGGGTTCACTGGAGTTTTTTACAAAGAGTTTGCCCACTCGTACCCTTGCTCAGTGGTGCGCGTCCTTGTTCCCGGGTTGGCTGGGTATTTGCATGTTTATGGGGCAAAAGGGAGGGTGAAATGAGGGTATTCATTGGACCGACCGGGGTTGGAATGCAATTCCCTGAAGGAGTTGAGATCTATCCCCCGGCCCAGCAAGGAGACATTGCTACCGCTGTTTTAGATGGAGTGAAAAGCATCCTGCTTGTGGACGGACTGTTCACGCAGCATCTGGCGCCTTGGCACAAAGAGGTTCTCTTTGCCATTGAAGCCGGGGTTCGGGTTATCGGCGCAGCGTCGTTAGGCGCCCTCCGAGGCGTCGAGTGCGAGCGATACGGGATGGAGGTCTACGGCAAGATCGCCGAATGGTACAAAAACGGAACCTGCACAGACGACGCCGACGTTGCCTTAACGCACCTCGACGCAAGTAGTAGTTTTGAGCCCTGCTCGGTTCCGTTGGTCAACATTAGGGCGACGTGTCTGGCTCTTGAGGCAAAAGGGGCAATTGCCAGTGCCGAAAAGGTCATCTCAGAGTGCGCTGCGATTTACTATCCAAACAGGAACTGGTCTGCGATCCGGGCGCTGATTCGAGAACACGAATTGATTCGAGCCTGCTACATTGACCAAAAGAGGCTGGATGCTGAAGAGGCGCTTGCAAAAATGATGGCGTCAGACTTGCCTGTGTTGGAAAAGGAAAAAGCAAAAAACTCGTTAAATTCACTGTTGGTTTCACTCTTAAAAAACGACACATTTTACTCTGGCAAGCGCAAGTGGGAATTAGCCTTTTTGAAAGACGAATCGTTCGACTTCTGGATGCTAACCGAATTGGCGATGCAGGCCGGGGTTGTTGCTAGTGAAGAGCAGATATTTGAGCAATCTGCCAAAATGTGGAAGTCTATTGGTATATTTGACTCTGAAAAAGCTTCTGTTTGGATGACGGAAAACAGAGTTCCAGACCTTGAATGGAACAGGTTTGCAATTCGGAAGGCAATTCGCCAAAACACTCTGGATTGGTTCAATTCAGTCTCTTGTGGATCTGAAATTGTTCCATTGGCTCTTCAGTTTCAAACCTTAAACAAGGCTTCAAGTTAAAAAGCATTTGTACAAAAGGTAAAAAATTGGTTTAATCAGCACCTAAAGGCCACAGTTTGTGCCTGTCATTAACGAGTACCAATATTATTATGGGAGGATCACAAACCGATTACGCGCAGGCAACGGGGCAGGCAACGCCCGACCCAATGGCAACTATGGGGCAGCGGCAGCAGGCTCCGGCGCAAGGGATAGCGTTCAACAAGATGGACCCTTGGAACGTAGAATCGTCTCATCCTGAACAAATTGCGCAGGGGCTTGAAAGAGGAGTTCAAAGTGGAGTTGGCATTGGCTCAGGCATGAAAGGCAAAAAAGGGAAAAAGCCTGACGACGGGCAGCAGATGGTGGATGAATACGGCTATCCCTACTCTTTAGACTCAAACGGAAGTCCAGTTTATGACATTGGATCGCGTCAAGTTTCCTAGCATCAAATAGTTATGGGCAGCTCATCACCTCCTCCGGCACCGCCTCCTGTTGATTACACTCCTCTGTTTGAGGAAATGAAGCTTCAGGGAGAGCAAATGGCAGCTCAGCAGAAGGCTGGCAAGAAGCTCAACGATCAGCTTTAACTGCCGCTCAGGACACCTCAGCAGCGCAGCAGGCAACGCAAGCCGGGTTTAATGCGCAGCAAGCTCTCGGGAGGCAGGAAGCCTATCAGCAAGCGATGGACTATATGGCGACCGAGCAGGCGAAGCAACAGGCGGCGGCGGCAGGCCAGCAGCAGACAGGCGGCGGTATTAATTTGGCAGACTCTTCGCAAGCAAAACTGGCTGCGCTCGGAGCAAACGCTGCAAACCTGCCGCAGACGCAGGCAAACCTTGCTGGGATGTATCGGCCAACGGGTGCCCCGGTTTACAGCGGAATGAAAACAGCTCCGCTCAGTTCATTTTCACTACCCAGTACGGCGGGGCTTAATTTAGGAGGGTATTAATTATGAATTTTTTTTCTAAAGCATTGCATGTGTTAATGGCTCCAACAGAGGCAGTTATTGGCGCATTATCTCCGCAGCCTAGTGCTCCTGCTGCTGCTCCTGCTGCAACGGACAATTCAAAGCTTTTGCAACAGCAGATTGACTTGCAAAAGAAGCAAATAACCGACGCGCAGCAAGCTACATCAACGGCTCAACGAAACGCTGCAATTCAGGCGCAAGACACCAGTGCTCAACAGGCGATGAATCAGGCTAATACGGGGGCTCAGCAGGCGCTCGGACAGCAGACGGCTTACCAGCAGGCTTTGGACGCCGCTAATGTTGCAAGCGCAAAGTCCGCTGCCGCTGGAGCTGGAGCATCGCAGATGGGTGCAGGGGTTGCCGCTGCCTCGGGGCCGCAGGGCAAGGGTGCGATGGTAATTCCTAGCATGACAGTTGCCGGGGGCGGCGGTGGAGCAATGGGAGGCACTGCCGCAAAACCGACAAGCTCGTTTACTCTGCCAGACACATCAGGACTAAAGTTCGGAGGCTCTTAATATGGGATTTGAGACGGGTATTGCACTGCCTTACGCTGCGGCACCTGTTGAACAGGATGCTCTAGCAAATCTGCGGCCTATTCAACTAGGTGCGAATCCGATTCAGATTCAAGGAATGGCACCTTGGCAGGTGCCTGAGACGAAGCCCTACGTTGCTCAAGGCATTGCAAAGGCGATGGAGAATATTGGGGCCGGGATCAAGGCCCGGTATGAGGAAAAGAAGGCAGACAAAAAAGAGGAAGCAAAGAGTAAGTTTGAAACAGACAAACTTGCAGAGCAAATTCGGCACAACAAAGCATTAGAAAAGTCTACTCAGAGCCGGATTGATGCTGTTTCATCTGGAAAACTAAAGCAACTTTTCGACGAAGAAGACCCAATGGAAGTGGGAGACGGAAAAGATAGCGAGGCCTCCTCGGCTGTCGAATCTCCCATCTCTGCTAAATATACGCCACCTGCGCCGCAATCATCGCAGGGAAGCTCTAATGCGCTGGCATTGGCGCTTCCAGTAAAGTCTAGCGCACCTAAAATCAAGCTGGCTGGGGACACAACTTCCGATCCTATAGTTACGCTAAATAGAGTTGGGTCTGACGGAGACACAATGTCGCTTTCAGCCGCTCCTGTAAAAATATCCGGGGTTGCACCCGCTGCCCCTGTGGCTGCCCCTATGGTGGCTCCTGTAGCTGTCGCAAAGCCTGAAGAGATGACGCCTGACGAGCAAGCGGCTGAGAAAGCACAAAAAGATCAATTTCTCAAAAGCGTCGGGCAACTCGGTGGAATCCCGTCTGCAAAAAAAGAAGAGCCAAAAGCAAAACAAGATTCAACGCAATCGAACCCATTGACACTCGGGACAGATAAAGGAGAAAAAGATACATCTCAAGAGGATGCGGTGAAAGAAGCTGCAAAGAATCCTCCAGCTCTCATTAATGTTGAAGCTCCGTCCTTAGACGTTGGAACCGTTAATAAAGATGGGAGTCCAAAGCCCGCATTGAGCGACATTCCATCAATTCAAAGTGTAAACCCAAAAGATTTTAGATATCGCTTTGGAGACAAGCCTAATATGGCAAATGTTCAGGCTGTTCGGTTCAATGAAAAGTATCCATTTGCGGCAGTTCAAGCTGAGGTTAAAGAGCCCAGCAAAAATGTCCCGTATTGGCATGTTGAATACAAAGATGTTGCCGACAAACGTCGATCTGAAGCTGCAAATCAAGAAATAAAGCGTGAAAGACTGAACAACGCCAAAGATGCAAAAATAACAGCAATGGCGACTGCCTTCAATAATCACCCAAAGTCCAAATTGATGGATCTGCGCAAAGACGCGATGGAACGCATGTTGGTTGCCGTAAAAAATCACTACGCTGCAAAAGAAGATCCAACAGCAGAATCTTTGCCTTTTATACATCAGGAAATGATGGATCTGTTTGCTCAATTTGCTTCTGGCAAAGCACCTACAGAAGCTCAGTTTCACGAGGCTAAAAGCGCATTTGCTGGTTTAGCTCAATTTCAAAGCATTTCAAAAAAGTTCCAGCATTGGTATAGTGGTGCCACACTTGATGATCGTGATGTTAACACAATTCTCAATCTGATGGTTGACACATACAACAACTCTGCGGATCAAACCAACGCCAAACTTTCCAATATTGGAAACATGTTAAAGGATGAGCATCCAGATATTAAGCCATACAAAATGCCTGTTCCTTATCCATTGCTTAAAACTACAGAACAATTAAGGGAACAGTTAGGAGAAAAAAATCTAGACAATGCGGAATCTGAGTATCAAAAGCTAAAAGGAGAATATATTGACGAGGTTAATAAGTCATTTAAAAAAGAAATGCCTTTGGATAAACAAAAAAGGTTTTTAAAGTTGGAGCCAATTGTAAGCGATTACATTGCTCTTAAAGCAAACAAAGGAATACCTCCTAACGCTAACGACTTAAAACATTTTAAGAAAAAAGTTTACGGAGACAAAGAATTCTTTGAGATTCCCGGATTTCATTCTTCGTACTTTGGACCTCGTGATACACTTCGGGAAATAAATCCTACGGGTGGTCATTATTATGGCACTCCTGAATAGCAACTTTTATGGCTGACTCTAAGGATAGTTTGGAAGAAAAGGTGCTTGCTGCTGCATTTAGAGGAGAAGCACCAAAGCAAAGCGAACCCAGTCAAAGTGAGTTGCCAGCGTCAGATGAGAGCAAGGATGACAGTTTGAAGCAGCAAGTGCTTTCGGCTGCATTTAAAAACCAAACGCCATCCGAGCCGTCTCAACCATTGTTAGGATCTACTGGCAACACGTTGTCTGGAGGTGGTCAATTTATGGCTCCTCAACAGGCTCCGCTTGTTGGCAGCGGGGCGCTAGGCTCTGGTCAGTTTTCTCCAGTTTCAATCGGTGCAGAAAGTAGATTTGACAAGTATGCAGGGGTGACTGATCCCGATACTCGAAAGGGAATCATTGAGAGCGTATTTAAGGACATCACCGACCCTCGCGATCTTAAAGAAATAAAAGAGAAAGTTCCTTGGTACAACATTTCTCAAAACCCGTTACAGACCGAATCGTTGTTTTTGCACGAATGGAACGAGTCAACGGGTGTTTTTGATACGGTTAAAGGCGTAGCCAAAGCCGGGATGGGAATGCTGGAGTCATTGCCACCGCTTGTTGGTGGTGCTGGAAGGCTCGCAAAGGATGCTCTAACTGGAGCGGTGTACGCTGGGAGCCCAGAAGCATTCGGGAAGGGCGCAACGCTTACTGACGAGCAAAAGAAAGGGATGACTGCGCAGCAGATTCAGGAAGCTGAGTTGTCTCCTCGCGACAAGGCAATTCGAGCAGCTCGTGTGCCTGCGGATGCCTTGCTGATGGCTAGAGAAGATCTTCTGAACGCCACAAAGAACTTCTCAGAAGGCAAGGCTATGCTCTGGGACAAGGCCAGAGTTGGCTTTGCTGGGGCGACTGCAAATCTAGGCGATCCTTCAGTCACGCCTGCGGTTTCCATTGAAGAAGAGAATGCAAGGCGCGAAGCTGCTGTTGCTCCTGCAATGGCGGAAGCCAGAAGGAACTTTGCGACTCGGCTAAATGCAAAGCACATCGAGCACATGCAGAAGGAAAAGAATCCTGCTGTGCTCTCTCGAACCGTTGATGAGCTTTGGCAAGATCCTGCTATCAGGAAATACTGGATTGATGTTGTTGAAAAGCTAATGCCCCCGGCGGAGGACGCAGCTCCGGGCTTTGGTGGAGACATTGAAGCTGCAAGAGCTAATCGCAGAGCACAGGCATCAGAAGCCGCAAATGCTGGGGTGCAGGCGATGATTACTGAGGCAAACAGGCTGAAGGAAGACCCCGAGCAGGTCGGGGCAGTTGCAATGACAACTCCTTTGAATGTGTTCGGTCTGGGCGGAGCGGTTGTTCGAGATTTTGGAATGTTGGGTAGTAGAATAGGCCGAGGATTAAGGGCGGCGGGAATGACTCAGGAAGCCAAAAACGCAATGTACGCTGCCGACAGTGCGGCATTGCAGGCTCAACGCGCAGCAACAGCAAAAATTAGCGAACAGCCCGGGTTGCTTGAAAAACCTCTCGGCAACATTGCAGACACTATTGATCGGTCTAAGGCAGCTTTTGAGAATATTCCGAAATCGGCGAAATACGCTGCGTCAACGCTGATTGGCGCAGGTGCTGGGGCGTTGGCTTCTGATGACCCGCTGATAGGTGCTCTTGAGGGAGCAGGGGCTGGTGCGGGCATCCAACTCGGAGGCAAAGCACTTCTAGCTGCTCCTCGACTCGGGCAGCAATTACTCAAAGCCGGGCGGATGTCGGGTGCTGAGATGGGCAGATTTGAGGCTTTAGGGAAGATGGAATCAGCATCTCCTGAAGTGCAGAGATTCCTAAAATGGTCTCAGAAAGCAGGCGGCGGAAAAGCTCTGGATTTTATCGAAAAGAACGCAAACGTGTTCGTGCAACACAACGTCTCAATGCTGCCAATGATGGTTGCGATGGGGGTGCTTGAAGATAAGGACGCTCAAGAGCTTGCAAATATGTGGGCCGAGTTTGCGACTTATGGATTTATTCACGGGCAAGTTCTCGGAGGATTGCTCGGGAACGATCCAGTGCGGATAAAAATGGACCGGGACGCAGAGATGCGACAGGCTCAAAGGGTGATGCTGGGGTTTAGTCCTGAGACGCGAGAAACCGTCACTAATTTGAATTGGGATAAGGTTATTCAGCAGTCTGAAAAACGTCTTGATCGAACTCAAAAAGCGTATTTTGCCGAAATGGCAAGAGGAGCAAACACTCCTGAAACGGCTAAGGCTAAAGCAGCTTACGAGTTTGCTCATCAGCTTCATCGGGAGAACTTAGTTGCGCCCCCAGAAGCCCGGCAAGCGTTCGAGGACGGTATTAAATTGTCATTAGGGAAAGTGTCAAACCTGATAAACGGGGTATTGACTCCTAACAGCAACATGAACATTGAGTTGCTTACATCGAGCCAAATTATTGACAAGATGATTGCGGCAAACCCTAATTTCAACGGTGTTGGAGCACCAATGACGGTTGAGCAGGCGTTGAAAAAGAACCCAACCGCTAACGGCATTATGATTGGGAGAGGCACCGCCAAGGACGGGTTTACGATGGACCCTGCCAAAGATACGGTGTTTGTGAATGTTGAAAACGCTTTAAAAAAGGCGGAGCTTTCCGGGGAAGCTATCTCAAACGTCCTCGCTCACGAAGTTGCTGGGCACGGCTTGTTTGGCAAAGACGATTACCGCAAGCGGATTGCACCTTTGTTCAACAAAATGTTCGGCACAGAGGCTGTTGATGAAAATGGCAATGTGCAACAGATCACTCCTGCTGAACCCGGAATGTCTCGGGATGATCTGTTCGGCAAATTTTTCACAAAATACTTGGAAGGAAAGACAACAGAACAAGTTCAGGCTTACGCTGAAGCCGCTGGAGTTTGGGATGAAGTTGCCAACGATTTTGACAAGAACAAGATTGTTCAATTGATGCGGGAAGAGACCCTTGCAGAGGCGCACGCTGGCAGGTTCTTTGGTGACCCAGAGTCACCATTGCAGCAAGGAATCAACTGGATTGCCTCCCGGGTTAGCAGCGAAAACGTCAAATCTGCGCTGAATCACTTGTATGCAATTGCGGGTCCAACGGTTTACAAGCAGTGGACTTCTGGTACGGTTGGAGTGACTTATAGCCCCGAGGTTATGCGTGCGATACGCAACGTCGAGCGGGAGATGAAGAAGTACGACGGCGACTTTACTGACGCAGAGCCGGGAGAAGCAGTGGCTGCGCCGATTACGAGGAAAGACGTGATCAAGTCGCCAGAGATGCTCAATAAGTACTTTAAAGACACGGGAAAGTTTGAGACGACCCCAGTGGCTGTAGTTACGGACGCAGATGGCAAAGTTGTTCAGACGGTTGACCTAAAAGACAACGACGCACCTGAAGGGAGTTGGGTTTACCATCAAGACGATGCGACTGGAAATGTTGTCCCAAACAAAGAAAAGGGATACGGGGAATTGCACCCAGAATTGATTCAAATTCAAGTGCCAGTTGGTGGACGCATTACAGTCGAGCGCAAAATTGCATACGACGAATCCACCGGGAAACCTAAAGAGCGCAAAAACAAAGAAACGGCAGAGTTTATCAAAAACCGCAATCAGGTGTTGCGAGACGCAATTGATAACGCTGGAGATCCGTCTGAGATTGGACGCTTTAAGGCAATTCCTAGCAAGGGTGAAGGCGAGGAAGAGGGGGAGATGCGCTACACTGGCAAGATGACAAATGAGCAACGGGAAGCAATTGCGGCTCTTCCTGAAAGCATCGTCGCGGCGTCCACAAAAGACCTTTTGTTTCAGTACGACGATTTGCTAACTCGCGATGACGGGACGGTGCTGGATATTGACTATGCAGCCCGGTTAAACGCAAAAGGCAATTACGAGGCATTTGTGTCTAGGGTTCGGCAAATTGTTCCGTTGAGGTTGCATCTTTCTAAGGATGGGCATTTTTATGTTAAGGCTTGGGACTTGAGTGCCCTGCGTAAAAAAGTGCAACTTTACAAAAATTACGCTCCGGGCGTCTTTGAGCCTTGGGGCGGCGACGTTGATGCATTCTGGAAAGAATTCAGGACAAAACTTTTACCAAAATTGTCGGAAAAGCCTGATATTGAGAAGATTCGAGCGGACATTGCAGAGGGCGTTGACCCATCCACATTTCAAGGTCCAGCAAAAGAACAGTTTGATCAAAAGGTTGCCGAGGCATACGCGAAGAAGCTTAACGAGCCTGCTTGGACCGCACTTGAGGGAGATCCTGAAACGCAAAGGCTGAAGCGGACGATCTACGCAAAGATGATTGGAGATCCGAATCCTAATGTCCCAGACGTTGAATCAATTCCTGACATTCCAAAAAACAAACTCAGTCGGGCAGAACGAAAAATTGACAAGAAATCACCCCTTGCTCAGATCATCAAGAGTTACCGTCTCGACGCGCACACCAAAGCTGAAGAGAACGCAGCGACGCACCTTAAATATCCGATTCCGTACAAGGCCCGATTCATGCCCGAGCAAGAAGTAGCACCACAGGAAGAGCAGCGTCCTGCGTTTGGTGGCGGCATCCTAAAGGGCTTGCAAGCAGTGTCTGCTAAGTACGACCCGAAAGGCACTGGAGAGGTCAAAGCGACGGTTCAGCCAGCAGAGGCGCAGGTGCGGTTCATGCCAGAGCGTGAAGAAGACCCGACTATGGTTGCCCCCGGGTTCTACAGCAAGGCTGGCAGGGTTCTGTTGGACAAGATGCCTAATCGGGCCAGCGCAGAGCAGATAAAGGGCATTCTAGACCCGCAGAAGGGTAGTGGCGTGAAGCCTGACGAAATGAAGTCGAGCGGCATCAACCAGTTCATCGATGCTACTCAGGCCGAGAAGGGGTACGTCACCAAGGACGACATAAGGAAGTGGTTGAAGGAAGACTATGCTGCAAAATTTGAGACGCAGACAATGCGTCCAGCCAGACCTGTGTCTGAAGATTATGCGTTTTATTCTTTAAATGATGGCTGGGGAAACAATGGAAAATTCAAAACAATTGAAGAAGCAATTCAGGCTGCTGAAACTAGATTTGGATTAACCCGTCGCGAAGCTGAAGTTTTTGTCTGGGACACAAACGAAATAAATTCAGCATACGATTCAGCTTACACTCCAGAAGAAACAAAATACTCTTCTTATACACTTTCTGGCGGCACAAACTACGAAGAAACAGTACTTCGCATGCCCGGCGTTGACTATAGGTCTAGCCACTTTAACGACGTTCCAAACTATGTTGCGCATATGCGCACACAAGACTTTGGAAATGGCAGGCTGATTGAAGAATTGCAGTCTGACTTGCATCAAGCGGCTAGGAAAAGAGGGTACAAAAATGAACAACTTCGCGATTATAATAGGGTGCGTGAAATTGAAGCAAAAGGGCAAGCGGCAACACCTGAAGAGCGCAAGGAATGGACAGCCTTAATGAACGCAGGAGCAATGCGTCAAGACGGCGTTGCCGACGCACCATTCCGCAAAGATTGGCCCATTCAACTCTTCAAACACGCACTCCAAAAAGCTGTCGCTGACGGCAAAGAGTGGATCGGTTGGACTGGAGGAGAGGCGCAGGCAGATCGGTATAGTCTGGCTCAAGCAATTGACGCTTTGCTTGTTCGCAGAGAAGAAGATGGCTGGCACATTGAAGGCAGAGATCAGGGAGTTGCTGTTTTCCAAAAGGGAATTACAACCGAGTCTGAGCTTGAGGCGACAATTGGCAAAGAGCTGGCAAAGAAGATAGTTGAAAATCAAAAAGAAGCTGGAGACAGAGAGATATACGAAGGCGTTGACCTGAAACTCGGCGGCGAGGGAATGAAAGGCTTCTACGACACAATGCTGCCAAAAGAGATTGGCAAGTATGTGAAGCAGTGGGGAGCTAAGGTTGAGCCTTCAAGTATTGGAAACGACGGCATTTGGAAGATCAACATCACCCCGGAGATGCGATCCTCTGTGGAAGGCGGGCAAGCCCGGTTCCTGCCGGCTCAAATGGACGCCGAGCACGCTGCGGCGCATGAGGCCGGAAATGAGGAGAAGGCTCGGGAGTTGGTGCGTAAGACTGCGGAAGTGGCTGGATATTCAACTGAAAAATTCTATCACGGGACTCCCACTGGAGGATTTAACGAGTTTGACCCAGAACGCAAGGGGACCATGGGAGGACATTCTCGTGGAGGCTTCTCATTCACTACAGACAAGCGTGCAGCGGAGGTTTATGCCAAAGGATTCTCTGGCGAGACAGTTGCATTGACCAATGCCGTATCGACCATCAACCGAGTATTCCGAAAGTACGACAACTCCCCAGAGGCCCTAAAAATAATTGGAGAGCACGAGTACGGAGATACTGAAATAGATATGGCTCCAGAGTATGGGGCAGAGCATTTTGATGATTCTCCTGAAGAGATCCACGACTGGTTCCTTGCTCAGGCGGCGTACTACAAAGACAAGCTGCCAGAGCTTACGACTGCATACATTGACGCAGCAAAGAAACTTAAATCAGACTCAGCTAAACCTGAAATAAAGTCCGTTTACCTCAGATTGCCTGACGGAGTTCAGGAAATTGAATCAAGTCGAGAGTCCTTGGCGAAGGATGTCTGGGGGCTTGATGTGAGAGACAAGCCGCACAAAGCGTTCATCGTTAATTTAGATGATGGAAACAGGATCGCATACGTTTCTGACCCAGCGTCTATTAAATCCGCCGACCCCTTCACCTACGACAACGCTGGTAAACTGATCCCCTTGTCCAAGCGTTTCAACCCGGCAAGCGCAGACATCCGCTTTATGCCATCCGTGGCAGTTGTCCCTGAGCGGTTTACCGGCACCGGCAAAGAGGAGGAGCGCAGAGGTAGGTACGTTGAACCTCCAAAGGCTTTTGGCAAATTCAACATCTCGCAGTACGAAAAAGGAGGGAAGTTCTTTGACGCTGAGGCCGGCGAAGACCTAACCAACAAGACCTACGAAAACGCCAGCATTGCTGTCGTTAACGGCAAGCCGTCATTGGTTGCTAATAATGAGGCCGAAACAACCGGCACCGGTCCTCTGTTCAGGACCAACCTCTTTAAGCAAAAGGCCGGCTGGAAATGGGTCTCCGAGGACGCCCCGGACACAAGCACCATTGTGTCGGTTGAAGGACAAGGAAAGCACCTCTATGCTCTTCAGGCAGACTTCCAGAATGGAGTGAAGATGGCCCGGTACGCCGATAAGGCGAGTGAGCCTCGTCTGCGCCCCACTGGCAGGGGTGAATTGCAGATTGGCGAGCAGATCGGAACGATTGATATCCGGGGCAAGCAGCACCCAGTTTACGACAAGCTGACGATTGGCGGAGCTTCAGCCACTCCCACAGAAGGCGCACTGTCCGGCGTTCCCAAGCCGTTTGAAGGCGCTCAGGTGCGGTTCCTGCCTGACCGGGATGAAGAAATCCGCCAGAGAATGCCAATGTCTGCGGTTGATGTTTTGCACGGCGACAGCTTGGTTTTACCAAAGCCAGAAGGTAAACGCACCAACGCCGATATTGCGATTCAACTTGCTGATGTTGCTGAACGATATCACGGTCAAAAAATCACCAGCAGCAACATCACTCCAAAGATTGAAAATGAACTTGTTGCCAATGGCGCCGATGAAGCTGAAGCCGCACTAAAAGCATCAGGAAAAAACGCCGCAAACTGGTATTCAACTGCCATTCAGGCAGCATTGAAAGTTGCTGGCATTATTCACAAGGTTCTCACGGATATTACTACAGCAAAGGCAAACCAGTTTTTTGCAAAAGAATCTGATCCTCTTGAAGCTGCTAATTTTGCGCTTCGTCTCCCGCTTGCGATCACCTCGCAAAATATGACTGTTCCGTTAAATGCAAGATTTGCTGAAGAGCAATTCAATATCTTTCAGCAGACAGGAAAGTTTGACCCATCAAAGGAATACGGAGGAAAGGCAAAATCTATTTCTGCAAACTTAAATCTTGCAAACGAAATGATTGATAGACTTGGCGGAATTCTCAAATTGCAAAAATTCGTAAAACAAGAATTTACAGTTAGAGAACTTGAAGCCGCTGCATCTAATGCCCTTGGTAGAAAAATTAGCATTTCTGGAAGAAAAGACGACATTGTTAATGGCGCCGCAATCTTTGGTCCAAAGATTGGCCAAGGATTCCTTCAGAATTTGATGGGCAAGTTTGACCCAGTCACGATTGACTTGTGGATGCGTAGGACTTGGGGACGCTGGACAGGAGACGTTGTTGGTGATGGCGTAACAGGGGTTCGATTGGGGCGCATGATTAAAGCGTTCCGAGATCACGGGAAGCAGCTTCCAGATTCAATCAAACGACTCAAGACTGTTGTGCGTAGCACTGGACTGACCGAAAAAGGCAACCCAACAAAACCAGAGCTTACAATCAGCGAGAATGTAGAAGACCGACTGGAAAACGATTTAGACTTCAGGCAAGAAGTAGAACGGTTTGCCAAAGAATCCGATGCTGAATTTCAGCGCCATTATGCGCTAATGAGTGCTCCCATGAGCGAGAGCCTTGCAGCAGAAGTTCGAGCGGCAATGCCGGCCAATCCCAAGGCGCCAACTCAAGCAGAGCTAGATGGGTTGGATAAAGTGTACCGCAAGGTCATTAAGGAGCAGGGCAAAATTACAGAAACCCTAAACGAAGAGTTTTCAAACTTAACCAACGATCAGAAAAAAGCACTCAATCAAGAAAATCCAAGCAAACCGATAAAAAAGGATGATTGGATAAAAATTCGCCACATCCAACAAAAACGAACCGAGAAGCTTAAAAACCCAGAAAAAAATCTACTAAAGCCAGAATGGGCAAAAGCTGCAAAAGTCATTGTTTCTGAGCTTAACCCAATTGACATTCCCTCAGATCAAGATCGCATGGTCATTTCACGAGTGGTTAACAAAATCAGACAAGCACTTGAGCAGCGTGGGTATACTGTTACAAATGCTGATGTTCAGGCGATTTTGTGGTATCCAGAAAAAGACTTGTGGGCAAAATTATCAGGAAAAAAGGAATCAAATTTAAAGCAATCATACGACGATGAATTCATCAAAATCGCAGAACAACGAGGACTTGGAGAGCAAGCCAGAGCAGTTGCCAGAGAAATTAGAGGATATTGAGCCCCATGATATTGCGTCTTTTATGACACCTGAACAGGCAGCACGGTTTGCGGACAATCTTGTTGCACTTATGCGAAGCAAAGATCCTAATTTTTAACAAATGAAAGACCCCAAAGATGTCGTCTGCCTTGTTGTGGACAATGGCTTGTTCTGCGAGTTGGCAATCAAACTCGCAAAGACTTACAAGAAGGTGTATTACTACGTTCCGTGGGAGTCTGCTTTTCCTCGATTGAACCTTGCCAGAATTGGCATGGGGATTGACGAGCTGGAGCTTGTAGACTCGATTTACGGGCCGCATTACGACGAGATTGACCTATTCTGCTTCCCGGACATCTATTTCGGCTGGGAGCAGGAGCACCTCTTGAAACACGGCAAGATTGTATGGGGTTCCCGCACCGGGGAATGCCTCGAGCTTCAGCGTGAAGGCATGAAAGCCATCATCAAAGAGCTGGGGCTCCCGGTTGGAAAGTTCGCTCACGTCAAAGGGATGTCTGCGCTGCGGGACTACTTGCGGGAACATGACAACGTGTACGTCAAGACCGACAAGTACCGTGGCACGTTCGAGACTTTCCACAGCATCAACTACGACCTTGTGGAGCCAAAGCTGGATGAGGTTGAGTGGAGTCTTGGCCGGTTCAAGGATATCATTGAATTTACGGTGGAAGATGCTCTGGAGGATAAGGTTGAATTCGGGACAGACGCTTGGACGATTGATGGCAAGTTCCCGTCCAAACTTATCTCTGGGCTGGAAATCAAGGATTGCGGGTTTGCCAGCGTATTCAAAGACTACAAGGCCCTACCTGAGCCGCTAACTCGGTTTAACGACCGGATGGTGCCTGTATTTGAGGCATACGGATACCGTGGCTTTTTCAGCACAGAGATCCGCATCGGTAAGGACCATGAGCCGTACATGATCGACTTCTGCGCTCGGGCTCCCTCGCCCCCAAACGAGCTGTATCAGGAACAGTACAAGAACTTGGCCGAGTGCATCTGGGCCGGCGCAAACGGGGTTGTGATTGACCCGGAGCCTGTGGCCAAATACGGGGCTGAGATCATGCTGCATTCCAGCTTTGCGGACAAAAACTGGCAACCGCTTCGCTTCCCTGAGGAGATTCGGGATTACGTTAAATTGCGGAACATTTACAAAGACGACCGTGGCTACTTTGTGGTTCCACAAGCTACTGGATTGCCTGAAATTGGAGCCGTTGTGGGCCTTGGGGACACGCTCGAGGAAGCGTTTGATCATGCGCTCGAGAACGCCGAGCTGGTCGAAGGGTATTACCTCGAGGGCAAGACCGGCGCCATTGATCAGGTGCGTGAGCAGATCGACAAAATGGATAAATTGAACCTGAGCGTATTCAATGAGGATTGAAATCAAGACGGTTGATCCCAGTGCCATGCGGTATCCAACCGCTGGCGACTGGGAATGGCTCCCAGATGGTGCGCTGATGCTCAAAGTCCCCGAGTACGGGGGCCGGGACGTTTCGGTGCTGCTGGTTGCTCTGCATGAGATGGTCGAAGCTTTCCTGTGCAAGCGGGATGGCATCACTGACGAGCAGGTCACCAAGTTCGACACTGACAATCCAAAGCTCGAGGAACCCGGGGACGATCCGGGCGCCCCGTATCACCGTCAGCACGTCATTGCCATGGCATTGGAGCGGGAGGCTGCGCTTGCCACTTCTACGGACTGGGAAACGCACGACAAATGGGTTTTTGACGTTGGCAATGAGGTCGAGCGTATTGAGCAACGTGGCGAACTGCAAAAGAGCCGCATTCTGATGGAAGGAGCCCGACACTGGGCGGAACTGCACCTTTACGGGCTGCGGATCGACCGGCAGGTAGCGCCTGTTGCTGACATTCGTTACTGGCTGGATTTCTGGATTGCTGGACTTCCGTTTGATGGATGCCCCTGTGAGGCACATCTTAAACAGTGGGTCTCGGAGAACCCCCCGGATTACGGGCATTTATTTGAGTGGGGAGTGAGTCTCCACAATGCTGTGAATGAACGAATTGGAAAGCCAATCATCGATGTTGCGGGAGCCCGAAAGCTGTGGGAAACTCGAACTTTCTAATTTATGGGATACATACCAAAAAACTTTCCAGTAATGCCGATTCCTCCGTATGCCGGCGATGACGTGAATCCCCCGGTAAAAGGGAACTCAGGCATTGGGGTGCGTGAACTTACAGCACTTGTTTGCCTTCACGGTTTACTTCAAAACCCTAAGTATTTTGCGATTCCAGAAGATGCCATCCCAGAGGCATTTGACCTAGCTGACCAGTTTTACACACAGATTTTCCAATGAAATCCCCATCCTCATCCGCCGCCACACTCAAGTTTGCGTCTCCCGAAATCAATATCGGGCTGGACGCAGTTAAGGGTAAAAAGAAATCAGCTCCAATGGCCGAGCCTATGGAGAAGATGCCCAAGAACAAAAAGATGATCATGCCCGGGGCGCCGGAGGCAAAACCCTATGGTCGCAAAGATCAGAACCCGGCAAAGAGACTTCCAAAACGCAAAAAGTAAAACCATGAACATCGATCCAGTCCAAGAAGCCATCAACAACATGGACCTTTCAAAACTTACTGTTAACGAGGTTGTTAATCAGTTGTCTGAAGAGTGTCGGAAGGTGGCATTGCACCTTGCTGTCGCTGCCAGCGTCCTTGAAGTGATTCAGCAAAGATCCGCAGCACAACCAACCGTTGGTGAGCCGATTCCGTTCATCCCTGCGCTGCATCCCGCTGACGTCCCCCCGCCTGCTCCTGCGACAGATGGCGGCGTTGATACTGTTGTTTCGTAAAATGAAGGCTAAAAACAGCTTCCAGCGATCACATAAGCCGATCAAAGGCGCTGATAAGGCGGTGGCGCCACGCAGCCACGCAGCGCCATCCTCGGAGACTGGCGGGAGCAAGGATACAAGGCCCCGCCGGAACGACATTCTGCGCCGACATATGCTTTCCAATCGAAAAGATCCCAACGCATGAAACACAAGAATCCTCATCTTCAGCGTCAGGTGCAAATCACTGAGGCGCAGCATGAACTGATGAACAGCCGACTGCACCCGAAGACCAAAAAGAAGCTGCACGGCAAAATCGGAGGGCTCAAGAAAGGGCTTCCGACCAAAAACAACCTCAAGTAATGCTGGAGTTTAGGCGCCCCATCCCGGTGAAAACCGAGCTGGGTGACGGCATGGCTATATATGTGTCAGACTCAGGCACGTTTGCCAATGATGTCTGGGCAGTTGCACTGCATGACGGACGTATCCTGCACTTCCGTTCGGACCAACTCCGCATCGAGAAAAACATCACATTCAACATCGATCCAAATGTCGCAACCAATTGCATCTAACCAGTTTGGGCACGGTGCCGGAAAGGGTGACGAGGCTCGCCCGATAGACCGTGTAAAATTTCGGGCTAATTTCGACCAAATTCGGGGTCGTGGAGCCGTTTCCGGGACCCCTGTAAGCAAAAAAGGAGCAAAAACTACCTACAGCTATTCCGCTCAATCCCAGAGCTTTACGCAGCGACAGCAAAAATAATGGAAAATAAATTACCAAATTGCTTGCCAGTAGAATGGCCGTAGGTTAGGTTCATCTCGTCGGTCGCAGTGAAACTTAAAAATAAATCGATCCATCTATGAAAATCCAAGATCTCCTCCCTTATGTCAGGGACACCCGCAACTACGGGGCAACTTACGTCCACGCAGCAGTTCGCAAAGCCATCTTCGGATGGCAAGGCGTCGAAGGCACGCTCAACGGCGACCGGGTTGTCGCTACTTTCAGCGGCTACGGTCGCAGCCTCGAGAACGGCGGGCACAAGTACAAGGCGCACTTGCGTTACGTCGAGTCTGGGAAGCCAGTCCCGAGCAAGCTCATTTCCTCCATCCTCTAATTATCGATCAAATGAAACCACCCCGTATTCTCCTTCCAAGCAGCCCCGCAGATCGCTCCCCGGAGCGTCCTCTGCCATTCGTTGTGGCACTGCTTATTCTCGGCGCGGCAGACGTGTACTGGCTGTACCGTCTCGCACAGACTCCATACGAGTTCCTAGCCATTTTGGCGCTGCTCGCTATCACATTTTTGACCGCAGTAGAAGCCCTTTCACGTCTCGAATAATGAAAGCGCTCAAAAAGTGGGACAGCAAAATTGCCCGGGAGCAGTTAATGAACGCCACCGGCAAAGATGCACAGCAGGTGCGCTTGTTAAAATCGCTGGCTGGAAACTTTAACATCACCTCCATGTTGCGTCGAATTGTGTCCATCTACGACATGGACGACAAAAAGCGCAGCGAGCAGTTGGCTTTGCTGAAATTGTCCGAGAAGCAGTTCATGGTGCTTCACAAGTTCTGCCGGCAAATCCACGACAACTCGTGGAGACCTTACACCGCAGAAGAAACTGCGTTGTATTACGCAGTGCAGAAGTTTCATGCGCTCAAAAAATCCCGGGAGCCGATGGACTGGGCGTTTCAGATTGAGATGCTCCCCAAAGACGAACAGGCTCACACTGCGTGCGTAATCTGGTGGGACATCATTGGCGAGACGCTTAGTTCGGATCACGCAAAGTTTGCGTTCTTCGACAAGTGGCTTGTTGGGTTCCGCCGGACCCAACACGTTTTGAGTGAGCGCTTGATTCAGAACCTAATCAGGTGCGGCTATCCAGAGCTGGTAGCGCAAAATCGAATTGACGTTGAAGAGTCAGAAAAGCCAGAAGAAGCAGAAGAAATCGCAGCAGTTTAAAAATATGGATACATCACTTTATCGTACCGCAGTCGCTGCGGGTCTTTCTCGGGTTCCCGCCACCGACGTGGCACTAGCCAAAGCTCGTGGCCTATTTATGGGCTGGGTCGAATCGTTTATTCCTGTTCTTGAGGCGCATGACGTTCTTGAGGTCGAGAGCGAGTTCACGTTTCCTCTCCTTAACCCGGAGACCGAAGCTCCCTCTCGGTCTTTTCTTGAAGCCGGCAAGATCGACGGGGTTCTGCGCCACAAGGGAACCGGGGTGCTTAAAGTTCTGGAGCACAAAACCACATCTGATTCGATTGATGCCGACTCGACTTATTGGGGGCGTCTCACAATGGACACGCAGATCTCCAAGTACATATTGTCGCTTAGGTCCAGAGGCATCGACGCCAACACGGTCATCTATGACGTGGTCCGCAAGCCGGGGTACAAGCTCGGCAACATCCCGCTGCTCGACGAGGACGGACTCAAGATTGTGCTCGATTCCGCCGGCGAACGGGTGCGCACTCAGGATGGCAAGAAGTGGAGACAAACGGCTGCCGCTGCCGCCGACGCCGGGTACGTCCTACAGACCCGTCCAGAGACATTGGAAGAGCTATCGTCACGCACGCTTACCGAGATTAACGAAAAGAGGGATTCTTACTTTTCGGTAAAAGAGGTAGGGCGCACTGATGCCGACCTCTTTGAGTATATGAACGACGCTTGGGCCATGAGCCAGCAGCTCCTGTATTTTCGCAACCGCAATCTCTGGCCCCGAAACCCGGGCGCCTGCACCCAGTATGGAACTTGCGAGTTTTACGACCTGTGCGCTGGCCGTGCTACCGTGGACAATATCCGCTTTGGCCCTGCCACAAAACACGCAGAGCTAACCATCAATGAGGGTTACAAGCAGCTTCTAACCAATTCACGTCTGACGGCACTCCGTAAGTGCAGCAGGTATCACTTTCTCCGATACGAACAGCCGACGAAAAGGCTGGGAGAGATTGACGAAGCCCTTGCCCTTGGCACAGGCTTCCACAATGCGGCAGAGGAGTTCCTCCGCCACTTCGTAGTTAACCAGTAAAATACATACATCATGTCCATCCTCGCAAAAATCAAACGGGGCGGCGAAAGCCTCCCACCACGCATCCTTCTTTCCGGGCCTGAAGGCATCGGCAAATCCACGTTCGGAGCCTCGGCGCCGAGCCCGTTGTTTATCAGTCAGGAGCAGGGGCTCACTGGGCTCGACCATGTCGCCCGGATTACGCCCGAGTCCTACGCTGACGTCACTGCCACAGTGGACGAACTCACAAGCAATCCCGGTGAGTTCAAGACGTTGGTGATCGATACCACTGACTCGCTCGAGCGTTCGATTCACGCTTTTGTCTGCAAGCGGGACGGACAGCAGAACATTGAGGGCTACGGATTTGGCAAAGGCTATAAAGTTGCCGAGTTCGAGCTGTCCGCACTCCTCAATAAGTTGGACACGCTGCGTGAGCGGCAGAAGTTCGGCATCATTCTTTTGAGCCACGTCCAAATCAAGACGTTCACGCAGCCCGGGGGAGAGCAGTGGGACCGCTACGAGATGAAGGGACACAAGGGGTTCACGGGAATCCTACGTGAGTGGCCGGACGCCTGTCTGTTTGCGGTCTATGAGGTTTTCAAGACCAAGACTGCCGGCGGGAAGGCAGAGAAGACGATTGGTGGCGGACGCATCATCCAAACGTGTTGGAGCCCCGGCTGGGACGCCAAAAACAGGCTGGCACTGCCAGAGACATTGAGCCTTTCCTACGAAGATTTCGCAGCGGCAGTTGATGCGAACTCCCCTGCACGGCTCCGGGACCAGTTCAAGGCTCTGTTGGCGAGTGCTAACATGAGTGACGCAGACAAAGCCAAGTGGGTCAAAACGCCTGTCGAGACCCTTCCCGCCGACCGCATCAAGGCCGGCATCGAAAAACTCCAGAAACTTCAGTAATCAATCAAGATCATGAGCAAATACGTTACGCAGCCCGGGCGCTATCGGGCAATCGTTGAGTGCCCCACCTCCGGCGGATGGCTGGCACAAACTGACAGTGGCGCCGAGTACGTCCGCATCCCGCTGACGATCTCGGAACCCGGAGACCAGCAGGGATGTTCCATTAACTGGGATGGCTACATCTCAAGCGATAAATCGATTAGCAGGACGTCTCGAATGCTCCTCGAGGCGCTCAAGGCGCCGGCAAACTGGTTTGAGTTGCTCTGCCAAGGGGACACGTTTCTTGAGGGGCGCACAGTATTGGTGACCGTTGAGCATAAGACCAATAAGGATGGTCAGCTCGTCTACACCAAGAAAGGTGAGCCGATCTATGAGGCAACGTGGCTCAACGATCCTGAGGCGCAAGCCCGGGCGACTCCGCTTGACCGCTCAAAGATGAGCAACCTTGCTCGCAAACTGCAAGCGGTGGCCAAGTCGATCCAAGCGGAGTCTGGATCTGCGCCAGCTCCGGCGCCGGCACCGGCACCTCGGACGGCACCTCGCCCCCCGGTTCACGCCAGTGACCCAATCGAACTGGCTGACGACGACATTCCGTTCTAGGCATGATCCGAATTGAGATACCGATTGAGGCGCAGCCGGTGCAGACCGGCGGCAAGCGGATGTTTGTTGGGAAGACAGGTAAGCCAGTCTTTTTCAAGGACGCACGCACTCGTCGGTATCTCGAAGCGATTCGGCTCCATGCAAACCGGTACAGGCCGGCGCAGCCCTTGTCCGGGGCATTGGAGATAAAAGTCCTGTACGTCATGCCGAGACCGCAGCGGCTAAACCGCAAAAAAGACCCAGAGGGGCGCATTTGGATGGACGTGCGCCCCGACTGGGACAACCTCCAGAAAGGCACTCAGGATGCTCTTGACGGCTTCTGGGGGGACGACGGACAGATTGCCTTGGCGACCGTGATGAAGGTTTACGCTGCCAAGGGAGAGTTGCCATCCATCCAAATTTTAATAAATCAGATCAATGAATCACTATCCCCGCCACATAGGCGACTACCTGCGGGACACGGGTCACCTGACCCTTCTTGAGCACGGGGTGTACAGCAGATTGCTGGACCTGTACTATCTCAACAACGGGCCGATCTCTAAGGATATTCAGGGTCTCTGCCGGAAGCTGGGAGCCCGGACTGCCGACGAACGTGGAGCCGTCGAGGCTATTGTGTCCGAATTTTTTGTGCTCTCAGACGTTGGAATGCTGACTAACAAACGGTGCGAGTCGGTGATTGCGAAGTACCAAGAACTGTCTGAACAGCAACGCCAGCGTGTACGGAAACGCTACGCAAAACCTACGGCAAATCTACCGCCGGTAGACCAAACCCTACCGGCGGTAGGTGAAAAGCTACCGCCGGTATACCAAGAGCCGTATACGGGCAGTGGTATACCAACCATAAACCATAAACCAATAACCAATAACCATAAACCAAAAGAGAACCCCCCTACCCCCCGCAAGCGGGGGAAGCCAGCTACCGCTGGCGATTCTGCTCCGGTGGATTGGTTCGAGGGGTTGCTGCCTGAGTTGGACATTCCTGCGTTCCGAGACCGTTGGCTGGAATGGGTGGAGTACCGGCGAAAGTTGGAAGAGCCCGTGAATTCGGCAACATTGCCGGCGGTTTTCCGAGTGATTGCCCGCATGGGCATTGAGACATTCATGGCGCAAAGCGAGAACGCAATGGCGCACGGTTGGGTTGGGTTTCAGCACAAAATCAAGGACCATAAAGATGACCACAGAAGCGAAAAACGTAGCAGAGAGTTTCCTGAATCAGCTCAAGTCCCAGACCTGCTCTGAGGCCGAGATTGAAGCTCGAGAAGCCGAGCTGAAGGCCCGGGCGTTGCGGGAGAAGGGGGCGGAGTACCTGTCCAAGGCCAACATCCCTGCTCGGCATCGGACGACGCCGGCAAGCGAGTTGACCGGGGGCGCATGGCACAAACTTCAGCAACGCATTTTGAGCAGGATCGGCTCTGGGTTCATTATCGCAATTGTGGGGCCTAGAGGGACCGGAAAGACTCAGTCCGCAGTGGAGATAGCCAAATCCGTTTCGAGGGCAGGGAAACGGCCATTGTATTCCACGGCAATGGGGTTCTTTTTAGACATCAAAGAGTCTTTTCGAGATAAAGGCGGAAGCGAGCGTGCGGTGATCGACCGATACTGCGTCCCGGCGTACCTGATCCTCGACGAAATGCAGGAGCGTGGGGAGACGGCTTGGGAGGATCGGTTGCTCACGCATCTGATCGACCGGCGTTATCAGGCCGAAAAAGACACGCTCTTGATCTCGAACCAAACCAAGGAGAACTTCCTGATTTCCATCGGCGAAAGTGTTTCGAGCCGAATAATCGAAACCGGGGGCGTTGCAGTGTGCGACTGGCCCTCATACAGAACCAAGTAAAATGAGCCAACTATCAGCAGAACAGGCAGTAGCAACAGAGATGATTCTTATGGAAGCAGAAATGCAGATCGATGCGCTGAAACTTCAGGTGCAGGCGTACAAAGACAAGTGTGACAGGTTGTTAAATGAGCTTGTCGCAATCGACAAAAAAGCCGACGACGCAGAGGTTTATGATCCGTCAGTTATCATGGACAGTCTGGTTGGACCAGTCATTGCAAAGCAGTCATATGATAAAATGCGGTTGGAATTTGCAAAAAGCCGTGCCGCATTAAGAGTTCAGTTGGAGCACTTTAAGAAAGGCAAAAATGCTTAGTACAGGATACCCCGGGGACTGTGATCCTTTAGACAATGAGGACGAGTGGGAATGCTCTGAATGCCAAGGAGTTGTTGTGCGTGATGGTAAAGATAAAACGAAATGCACAGATTGCGGCATGGAATGGGAGGCTGACGTGGAGCCATTGCAGCCAGATTACTGAAAATTGGCATTCTTTTTGTGAAAACAAGTGCCGCAAATTCACGCACTTGCGTTGGCGCAAAAAAAAGAATTCAAATTAAGTTGCCAGCCAACAAGCGGCATGGTTGAATGTCCCCAGTCAGCAAGCAATCAACAACACATCGATCAATGAAAGCCACTCACTACGGAACCTGCCAAATCTGCGGATCGCTTCAAAAAGCACCTAACGGTCGCCTTGCAAAGCACGGGTACACAAAGCAATGGTCGTTCTTTACTGGGACTTGCCGTGGATCGCATGAACTTCCTTTTGAAGAGTCAAAGGATTTGCTCGAAGCAGTTATCGAAGGAGTGAAGGTTTCTATCGCAAATTACATTCCTTCTGAAAATCCGATCAACACCCCCTTTACCTTGACGCCTGAAGAGAAAGCTATTTTCAAAAAATGGCAAAATGACCGTCGCCAGCACCAATCAAATAAGGCGTGGGTAGCCTTTCAAGAACCTCGGGCTGCTAAGTGGGCTCTTGCTGAACTGAAGCCAGTTACTGCCTAACATCACTCCTCGGGCGGGGTTCGATCCCCCGCCTCAACAATCCATTGATATGACAAAAACAACAATCAAGAAGCTCGATAGTCTACTTGCATCCATCTTGAGCTTTATCCCAGAACTTGAAGAAACGGCAGAAAAACTGGATGAGACTTACAGCGAGCGTTCGGACGCTTGGCAGGAGTCTGAAAAAGGCTCAGAAGCCATTGAAAAACTTGAGTATCTCAAAAGCGCACTATCTGACCTAGCGTCAGCGGTTGAAAACATCGAAAACATCGTCAGCGAATAATTATGGACAATCAATTTCTCTCAAAAGAAGGCTGCAATCGGGTTTTCATAATGTTGGCACAAGAAATGTGCCGAATCGCAAACGACACAGGCTGTTCCATGATCAATATGGAGATGACCCCTCCAGAGGAGGAAAACGCACTTCCCGGGACAGTGTTCCGAGTGACCATTGAACGGGTCTGCGCCTGCGAGCGGTGCCAAGAACCTCGTGACGAAGAGGAGCGCATGAACGCAGCGGACAACGAGAACTTCGATCCGATTGTTCACTTGGATTGAAAATAATTTAAGAAACTGAATTGACGGGAGTGCTGCCGCCAAGTTGACTGCTCCCCGTCAGTTCAATCCATCAATCGATACTATGTTCAGCCTCATCCCTTACAAAGTCGAAGCCGACTTCGTCCCCGGGCTCTCAACAATTATCCGAGCCGAATCTTACTGGGACGCCATCCTCGAAGCCAGCCGGCTTTGGGACATCCCCGCAAAACACATCACAGCATCCCTCGCATGCACCTCCACGATTACATCAAAGTAACGCCGGAGGCTGATCCCAAGTTTATTGAAACTTGGTATCTACGCAGCTCCCGGGTTTATGTCACCCAGATCAAGAATTCCAATCTAGATCAGATTGGAGATGCCGAGTACACCTGCACCAAAATTGATGCTGTTAGGCAGCATGCCCGAGCTGTGCTTTCCATCTTGGAAGACGTTCCAAAAGGTTCAGTGCCAACAGCAATTCTGAGCCTGAAATGAACTCGTACAAGATCGAAGCCCGGAACGCATTCTTGGTGAATGCAGCGAAAGAAATGCTCCGGCGAGACGTGCTTGTGCATCGGCTGCACCGCAACCGCAAGGACTACCTGCGGATAGGCAGAGCTGTCTTTGAAATTAAAGACAGCATCACGGGGCCGGTGGCAATGCTTTGCGTGTATCGAAAATACGACATCCACATTGCATGTTTAACAGAAGATTTCGAGGCTTTCATCTATCATAAATCCGCTTTCGTCCCTTTCCGTTTGGATCGTTTAAAAGACTAATCCATCGGCAACCAAACCAACAGCCAACAAAATATATGAACGAACCCACAAAATCCATCGGTGAAATGACATTCGCAATCGCATCACGAGTGTCGAAAAACGACGAAATCGAGGTGCGCTACCTCCCGAGCACTGCCAAGCGTGGCGACCGGGTAAAAATGAGCTACAGGGCTCGTGGACGCAGTCTGACGCTGCCTTACGACACAACCATTGCCGACCCTGATATTCAGGCAATGGCAACGCTGATGGAACATGGAGTCGAGATCAGTAGCCGGCACACCCCGGACGATGGTCCGACCACGTTATCCATCCCTCAGTCTAGTCGTCCCGTGCTGGCAACCGTGTTCAAAATCAAAAGCCTGTAATGTGGATACTACCCAAATCAATCATCTCAGTCTTTGCTCCGGGTACGGAGGCATTGACCTCGGACTCAAACGAGTGCTCCCAAGCCTGCGAACGGTCGCTTATTCGGAGATCGAAGCCTTCGCCTGCGAAGTCCTACTTGCGAGAATGGAAGGCGGGCAACTTGATGCGGCTCCGATCTGGAGCGATCTCAAGTCATTCCCTTGGGCAGAGTTTTCTGGAAAAGTGGACATCCTCTCTGGCGGGTTCCCGTGCCAACCATTCTCCAGCGCCGGCAAACGAGCCGGAGACGAAGACGCCAGACACCTCTTCCCTCACATTCTGGAGGGAATTAGACAGTGCCGACCTTCCGTTGTTTTCCTTGAAAATGTTGAAGGAATCATCTCCAGCAAGCTCGTTGGAGACCACTGGAACGACCCAGCAGGAACGCCCGTTCTGCTCCATGTCTTGCGCGAACTGGAACGTGTGGGTTACAAAGCAACGGCAGGAGTATTTAGCGCGGCTGAATGCGGCGCGAGTCACCAGCGTAAACGAGTGTTTATCTGTGCAAAATTGGCCCACTACTCAGACAACAGACTGTTACAATCCCGACACGAGACCAGAGAGGCTAGAGAGGAAAAAGGGAACGCAATTGCGAGAGGCTGTGATAACTTGGCCAACAGCAGCAGCGAGGGATTTCAAGGATTGCGGAAACTTGAGCAATTCGGACTATCGCAAGGACGGAAAATTGAGGAAAGATACGTTGCCGCGAGCAGTGGACTTGAATCTTCGTTACGGGTTTATTCCAAGCGCGACGCATGGCCTTCCCGCCCCGGAGAACCCCAGCACGCTTGGGAGCCGCCCCGCGTCGTGGGCAACGCCCGAGGGGATGGAAGGCGGGAAGATCAGCAGGGGCGGGAAGCGGAAGAACGAGCTGCTGTTGACTGGTCAAGTGAAGGCGTGGAGCACTCCAACGGTGACAGATGCCAGCGCAATGTCTCCCGAAATGCGTCCGAGCAGGATAGCAACGGGCAGGACGACCGAGTATCTGGCGCGGCAGATACAGTGGGCAACGGCAACAACTCAGAATGCGAAACTCAACCCGCGCTGGGTTTGTGTGCTAATGAATCTTCCAGTGTTCTGGGTGAAACCTTGACGCTGAATCCTTATGGGGATAGTGTGAATGCTTATGAGAGTTTATCCGAAAAAGCAAGAGCCAGACAAATCCTGTTTGAAGTGTGGAGTAAAGCTAACACGCAAGAGGTTCAATGGACGCATAGAGGACTTCAGTGTTTTCTTGCGAAGGAAATACTGTGGACGGGAATGCAGTTGGCAGCATTCACTCAAAGAATCTGTTACTTTGTCTGGTGCGTACAAACGGGCCACCCAATTCAAGGCTGGGGCCTGTCAGGAATGTGGGTCTACGAATCTTGTAGGAATCCATCACAAGGACAGGAACCTATTGAACAATTTAAGCGAGAACTTGGTTACGCTATGTGCCAGTTGTCATACGAAATTGCATTGGAAAGAGGGCAAGAAGCCGTGGAAGGAGCGGCAATCTTGCAAGGTTTGCGGGAAGCCAGCGAAGGGGCGTGGGTTTTGTCTGATGCATTACCAGAGATGGAAGAAGTATGGCGATCCACTCTTGACCAAAAGGTTTGGGAGAACGGGTGCTATGTCGAAGCAGCCAGTCAAGGAAACCGCACTGACGAACTGCGCCTCCTCGGCAACGGCGTTGTGCCGTCCTGCGCGGCAAAAGCGTTTACAATTTTAATGCAGCAAATATCTGAAAATAAATGACATTCACTCAACTTGAATCCGCAGTGATCGAATGGGCCGTCGCTCGGCAAATCATCCCCAACTCAACGTCCACAGCCCAGTTTTTAAAGGCTGTGTCGGAAATGGGAGAGCTGGCAGACGCCATCAACAAGAACGACCGAGCCGGCATCATCGATGCCATTGGAGACACGCTTGTCTGTTTAATCAACCTGTGCCAATTGGAAGGCATCGACATTACGGTGTGCCTCGCCTGTGCGTACAACGAGATCAAAGACAGAAAGGGAACCCTGCTCTCGTCAGGAGCGTTTGTGAAGGAGGACAAATAATGGGGTCTCGAGCAAGCACCGATGCTGGAGTGGCAAGAGAACGCCATTTAATAAGCTCCAGAATCACAAACAAATACGCAACCAGACAACAAAAGGCTGAAAAGAAAGCCGCAAAAGCAGCAAAAAACAGGGCATTCCTGATGCGCTGCAAGGGAACTGTATGAGAAATCCAAACCAACCTACATTTGCGCGTCACATTGATGCCGCCGGCTATGGCTCCGGGCAACCACGTCCAATGGACGAGGATGACGCACTAGAGCAGGCAGAAGCCGAGATCCGCAAGCTTAATGCCACCGTTAAATGCTTGATGGCACTCTGTGAGGCAGCCCGGCCAACCGTCGTACAACGCATGGGAAACAAGTGCCTTGAATGGCTCGAAACATTGGACCTTTGCAAGGAAGGGAAAATATGACTGATCACCCAGAATTTGATTTTAATGCATACAAGCTCCCCTTGGGATTTACCCCGGGCGGGGAGCGACTCAAGCTTGTGCATACACCCCGGGCAAGAAACAGTGATCCGCAAAGCAGTCACGATGCAGTTGAGAGCTGCAACTGGGGGAAAGTAGCTCAGACAGTGCTTGAAGTTATTGAATCATTTGGACCAGAAGGCTGCATCAGTGCCGACATATTGGCAGCTTTACCGCACATCGGATACGGATCGATCACCCCAATGTACAAGGTGCTGCTCCGAAACGGAGTCATTCAGGATGCCGGCTACACAAGGCTGGCTCCTTCAAATCGCCAACAACGAGTCATGGTAGCAACAATCTATGCAACAAAATGAAAGAGTCATCAAAACCCTCGAAGCAGTCGAAGCTAGAATCGTCCAACTCGAGCACTCAAGAACCCTCTGGAAGCAGGCGGCAATCACGCTCCAAGGCATCCTGCAAGCGTCAGGATGGAGCCCGCACACAGAAGGCGAAAAAGCCATCAAAGCCGTTACGGATTTGCTCCGATCAGAGAGAGGCGAGTGAGATGTGGGCTACGCTGGATTGGCAGACAATGGACCTGCTAATTATGTTTCTCAGAGACAATCAGGCGGCATTCACAGACTTCATACACCAAGAAGGCATGGTTCCAAAAGTCCATGCCAAAGACGCAGCAGAAATCGCAATACAAGCATTGGCAGATCAGGCAATTAACATGTTGAAAATCAAATGAATACAGACACAGAAGCATTCCACTCAATACTCAAGAGACTCGAGGCTGCGCTCGTCGATATGCAGTCTCAACGAGAATACCTGTGGTAATATGCTCCTGAAGGCAATCGACTACGAATACAACTTCAAGAAACGGGACTTGTGCATTGATGAATGCCAGAAAGCCGTGAACGAAGGCAAAATGGATACACAGACCATGGAGGAATTGTGCGACATCGAACGGTTTGCACCATTCCCATGGAATATAGGCCAGAATTGCTTCTGCTGCGGTGAGAAGCTAACCCTGCCGGCAATCATCTGGCGGGGTTCAGATCCCAGCGAGAACGCCATCTGCATGACCATTGCCATGCACCCAGACTGCGTTCTAGACATGTTTAACGGACTCAAAGACGACTGGCATGAGTACGACATGGTCTACCGCCCGGGAGGGCAGACATACGACCCAAACAAACCAGACCCTTACGACGGAAAACGAAACAAATAACCAAAAGGATGCAAAATGAAAGAACCAACAGTAAACGAAAAGCCCCGGACACTACACTCGTAGGCCGGGGCCGCCCGTAACACTTCCAAAACCCACCGCTGTTAGGTTTAGGTTGAAACGCCAATACATCCAATTCATCACAAAATAGCGAGTGAAAATGATTCCAGACTTCACCACAACGCCCCCAGACTGGCTCCACCGCAGCCCGTCAGGACGCCACGGCAACTGGTCTCACACCGCCAACGGTATCCAATGCCGAGCCGATGCAATCGACGCACTAGTCTACCAGTTCGACGGACTGCCAGAGACCGTCCTAGCGCACGACGGACGACACGCATTCGACTCGTTAACCACCCAGTCCGTCAAAGACCTCGAAGACGATCTCTACGAAGCCAAACGGGAAGTCGAAAGACTCGAAGACGAACTAGACGATGCACAAACCGAGGTAGACAGACTCGAACGCCAAATTAAAGCCATCAAAACCGCCAAACATACCAGCCGGTCCAGCCATCCAACATTCCTATGAAGCACCTAGTAAAAACCCAAAGCAGAACGTGTGAAGACTTCTGTGTTCTTACAGTTACCGCTGGAACAAACTGCCCACAAGGAGGTGACGCTGGCCACGGAGGCAGAACCATCTTCAGACTTCAAGACGAAGGAGGAACCGCAGCAACCATATCCATCGACGGACAAGAGCATCAGCCGTTCGATAGGTTTGAGCTGATCCTAAGCGGTGACGCCGAATACAAACTATTTGTTGAGGCATTGGAGTTTGCGCTCAATGTATTGGCAGACAAAGGCCATCAACATCAATACGTCGATTAGCAATGGCATGAGTAAACGATTCCACAACCGTACCGTCGCCTGCTCCTGCGGGGCCGAACTAACCGACCTGCACCGGGACATCTGCCCAGTCTACGAAGAGCTGACCAACGGCGATCTCACCCACGAGTCGCCCCCGGCACTCATAGCTAGGAAACAGCAGGCTGAAGCCGCCAAGGCCATCAAGGCTGCCCATCGGGTCGAAAACATCAATCGATCAGCCGCCAGTTACAAGCGAACCCAAGGCCGCAAAATCGCACCGATCAACTCCGTCGCCCATGCCCTAAACGCCGCTTTATCCGCCGTACATCGATAGCCTGTCGGAAATAAGGGTATTCAAAACCGTCAAGCCAAATCAAGTGGTTTGACGGTTTTTTTGTATATTAATCAACCCGGCGCTTCATCGCTTAAAACCATCGGTTTGACCTCAATGATGCGAAATGACATTATCCAGCCCAAAAGCACTACAATGCCAACAAACTCCAACACTGTGGGTCGCCCACCCCTTTCCGCCGTCGCCCTTCCAAACTGTTAACCATGCCTCGCCTGACCAACAGACTGCACGAGCGTTTTTGCTGGCTCGTGGCCGAAGGGCTGGACCGTAAGGCCGCTTACACCCAGTTGGCTCCGCATGCCAACAACCCCGGGCAAATCGGCTACCAACTCTATAAGAAGGCCGACATCAAGGCCCGCATCGCCGAGATCCAGACCGAAGTCAACTGTCGGTCCCTGATGGCCATCGATAACAAGCGGGACCTGCTGCGCCAGATGATCGAGGGAACCGTCCCCACGAAGGTCGTGAAGCGGGCTGACGGCAAGCTCGAGGCCACGTTCGACCGTCTGGGCGCTTTAATGGCCGACGCCAAGCTGGCCGGGGAGCTGGCCGACAACGTGCAGCCTGACGCCGGGTCCGACGTTAAGCTGACGTTCGAGGTTTACCATCGCAATCATCCCAACCCGCCCCGGGAATGGATGGAAGCCATCGTTGTGGCGCCTGAGCCGGCAGAGCTAATGTACAAGGACGCACCCATGGACCAGCCCGGTCTGGATGAGGTTTTAAAGCAGGCGAAAACACAACCGTTGTAACTCACTTCAATTCAGAAACTTGTGTTATAAGTACCAACAATACACGTCATATGGAATTGGATCTGTTCATTCTGAAGCACTTATGGATACAATAGACACACACACCGCCGGCGACAAGCCAGAGAAAAAACCAGAGAAGAAGCGCAGGGAATACAAAGCTTACTGTATGGACTGCGACTGCTTCCTTGGGTTCTTTCCGAGGGACGAGGAGCCGTTCTGGTGCTTAAACTGCAAAGACGATCTACCTGACTAACAACACACACTATGGCTACCGAATTCGTTAAAGGACAAATCTACGGCAACTCTGTCACCCCGTATGGGCTTCGGCCTTACGACATCCCGAATGATAACGAGGCCGCAGCCGAGCCGGATCTGACGTGGCTCTGCTGCGCTGTCACCAAGACGTTCGTCGTCCTGAAGCAACTCCAGCCCACTGGCAGCGGTCCTACGGCAAACCCCGGCATGTTGCTAGGCCAGACTCAGCGGCTGCGTGTACGCCGGGACGTGACTGGCAAGTACGTCAGTCCTCTGGGGCGCCGGTACGGGATGGTGATTGTACGCCCATGATCATGTCCACCAGCTTTGTATGGGGCGACTTCGTCTTGCTGTCGATGTTCGCCGGGTTCGCTATTGCGGTCGTCACCTGTCTTGACCAGCACCTGTTCTGATGTCCCGCCCCATATACGAGACGCCAGCAGACTTGGTCAATGAGCGCCGGGTAGCTGACGCCTTGCTGGAACGCTGGCGCTGCAATGCGGTGAAACTGCCACGGCGCTACGAGATTGACTACGCTCTCTCGAGGGGTAATAGGGTGATGGCATGGGCGGAGGTTAAGTGCCGCACCAACCCTCGAGAGCAGTACCCAACCTACATGGTTGCGCTGGGCAAGGTGTTGACGGGCCTGAACCTGTCGCAGCGCACCAACTTACCGTTCATGTTGGTAGTGCAGTGGACGGACTCGCTGGGCTGGGTGACGCCCACGTTCGACGCCATCCACATTGGAGGCAGACACGACCGTGGCGATTGTGAAGACCAAGAGCCTATGGTTCACATTCCAATTGCTGACTTCAAGCTGCTATGAGCGACGATCTGCTGACGACACTGCCGCCCCCGGTCGCCCGGGCGATCCGCATCGCAACGGAGGCCCGGGAGCTGGCTGACTCGAGCGAGGAGCGTGGCCTACTGCGGTGCGCTGCCTACATTGCCAAGGCGGCGCTGCGCCACAACGGTAAGCTCGAGATGACGCAGGCGTTGGCCGAGCGGATCATCCGGCAGTATGTGCAGCACTTGCTCGACGCTGACCTGTTCGAGCCTGCGGCCATCCTGCTGTGGGGACCCGGGGCGTTCGACTGGAGGCCAGAGTCCTGCCGCCGGGTATGGGAGGGGCTGATGGGTACGGACAAACTACTGGTGCAGGGAGCCGGGTCGATGGGCAAGTCCTACGGTGCAGCGGCTTGGTTCTATCTCGACTGGTACAGAGACCCGGACTGGACGTGCATCAAGGTCGTCTCGCTGACGGCTGCTCACGCTACCCGGAACATCTTCGCCTCGATCAAGACGTTCCACAGGACGGCACTGGTCCGCCCCGGCGGCATGGACGACGACCTCGCCACGAGCATCCAATCCACGACCGACAGCAAGCAGGGCATCCATCTGGTCGCCATCCCAAAGGGTGAGAGCGGCCACGGGAGTCTGCGTGGCTTCCATCCTTCGCCACGGTTCGGGCCGTCGCATCCACGCTGGGGCAAGGTGAGCAGGACGCATATCGTGCTGGACGAGGCGGAGGAGGTGCCGGACGGTGTATGGGCGGGCGTGATGAACTGTCTGACGGCAGCGGACTCCTCGACGCCCGGGCGCATCAAGGTGTTTGCGGCCAGCAACCCTCGAGACCGTACCAGCCAGTTTGGTCAGCGGTGCGAGCCCAAGTTTGGGTGGGGCAGCATAGACATGGAGCTGGACCGGGACTGGCGGAGCCGGGACGACTGGCAGGTCATCCGCCTCGACGCAGCCGACTGCGAGAACGTGAAGGAGCGCAAGGTAGTGTTCCATGGATTGCAGACGTATGAGGGCTTTATGGCTTACGTCAGCAAGGGCAGGACGGCAGAGGCGTCCACGATGGCCCGGGGCTGGTTTCCTGAGGAAGGGATCGCCATGAGCATCATCACGCCGGCGATGATGGACAACGCACAGGGCATCATCCGCTTTGTCGGACCTGTGGTGCCGCTTGCCAGCTTTGACTTGGCGCTTGAGGGGGTTGACCAAGTGCTGTGCAGTTACGGACGATTTGGACTCAGCGATGGGTGGACCGATCGGTCCGGCAAGTTTCACGAGTTCAAGCGCCCCCGCACGATGCTGCAACTCGATAGCCAGATGCCGTTTCCCAAGGCGGCAACGCTCGAGCAGGCGAATGCGATCATCAAGTTCTGCAAGCAGATGAAGATCTCGCCCCGGTGGCTGTGCGTGGACCGGACGGGCAACGGCGCCGGCATCCACGACGTGCTTTGCTCGACGTTCGGTTCGGATGTTATGGGCCTGAACTACTCGTGGGCGGCGACGGACACGCCGGTGATGGGGGACGACAGCCAGAAGGCCAACGAGCTTTACAACGGACTGGTGACTGAGCTGTTGTTTGCGCTGGGCAAGTATCTGGAGTTTGAGTGGTTGAAGATCAGCCCGGGCTTCCGCAATGAGGACCTGACCAAGCAGGCCATCAGTCGCCGGTACATACAGAAGGGCAAGGGGCTTGTGCGGGTGGAGTCGAAGAAAGACTACATCAAACGGACACGGCTTGGGAGCCCGGATGCGTTAGACTCCCTATCTATGCTGGTGCATTTGATGCGACAAAGGGGCGGCAATGTGGCGACGATGAGCGAAAAGAAGCCGGAAGTCGTTGAGAAGGAACTGGTATCTCTGGTAGACTCGGTTGCGAGCTTTGTGGACTTCTCAGAATAAAAAAACGCCAACCCCTACGGGGTGATTATAGGATATCTCCCCCGGTTCCGTTGGCCCCCTCTTAATTTTATGACAGTACTACCCATACCATCGATCCCGCCTCAGGTGTTGCGCTATACCGGCATTACGCCTCCTGCGGGACTACAGATACTTGCAGCCCCTCGTCGCATCCTGCCTCCGGCGGGATCTGATGGTTCGGGGCTTCCGCCTGACAAGATCTTGCCTTACAGCGGGATTTACAATGAGCAGGGAAAGCTTCCGACCGTTCCGGGGCCGGGCACGACGTTCCTAGCCTACGCCTAACATGGATCTCAAAGAAGAGGGGATCGACATTGGGCTGGCGATTGCCGGTTTGTTTGGCAGCGTACTTTGTTCCTCGAAACGGGGGAACCAGAGTCTTGCGACCACGATTGCTTCGCTGATGGGCGGGGCAGCGTCTGCAAATTATGTCACCCCTCTTCTCTTGAAGATTTCACACCTTGAGTCTGACCCGCACTATGGCTTTGCTGCTGCTTTTCTTCTTGGCTTTTGTGGTCTCCGAGCAGTGGAGACGATAAGCAATAAATTCTTTATTTCAGCGCCTGATGAATCCAATAACAGTCATAAACGCCGCCGCTAACGTCGCATGCATTGGCTCGATGCTGCACTTGATTATCCGGGTGTTTCAGAATCCGCAGAGTCCGGTTTACAAGCTGAAGTATGCTGCTGTGGCTTGCAAAGCGGCTGCGTCTATTACATTTTGCGGTGCTGTAGCCAATGTATTGACACTTTCGACTCCAACATGGACAGAAGTGATGTTGAATGTGGGAGTTTCGTTGAACTTCCTTTGGATTAGTTATTTCATGCGGGGAATTCCGCCTAAAAAATCGATCAATGAAAAACCAAGGCAAAAAAAGCTGGACCCTGTACGCAACAAAAAGGCCAACAGAACCGGGGATTTACTTCGTCGGAATTCTGTATTACCCAGAAGATCCGTACAGAGAAAAGCTGTTCCTAGAAAACGGAGTTGAGAACAAGCATGTTCACGTCATCACCAATGTCCGAGACGATATGACTGTGGATTATGGAGTCTCAGAAGAATGCATTGTGTGGTGGGGGCCGGTGCTGATGCCTGTAGTACTCAAGAGGACTATGACACGACTCAAGAAAGAGCAGCGCAAAGTCTTTGTCAGAGATAACGAAAAGTATTGCAACCAGTGCGGAACAGTGAGCGCAGTAAATTCACGTTCAATCTTGTACAGTGACGACACTGAAGACTGTCGCAAGTGCGGCGCAGTGGATTCAGTTTTAATTAGATTGAAACAAAAAAAATAAATTAACTGTGAAGAACTACAGGCCAGAAAGGGCAGCAAAAGATCCGAAGCCTAAAAAGCTTTTTGAGTGCGGATACGTTGAAAAAGTAAGGACAAGCAACGGTATTGAATATGTCCGCTGCACTGCGTTAACATCGAAGCAATTTCCCATAAATAATGGGAAGATTTATCTTTGCCCCAACCATGAAAAACACAGTCAGTAAGGAGCGACTTGAAGTCGTAATGCTGCCGGTCCTTGATCTGGAGCCTTACGCCCGGAATGCTCGCACCCATTCGGACGAGCAGGTGAAGGCGTTGGCTGAGTCGATCAAGACGTTTGGGTTTACAAACCCAGTTCTCACCCATTCTTCTGGCCGCATTATTGCCGGCCACGGCAGAGTGCTGGCAGCAAAGAAGGCCGGCCTTGATCAAGTCCCCTGCATCGTGCTTGGGCATCTAACCGATGCCATGGTCCGGGCGTACACAATTGCGGACAATCAACTGGCATCAATGGCTGGGTGGGACTACGACGTGCTTGCGGTTGAGATTGATGCGTTGAGGGAGGAAGATTTCGACATCAGTAGCCTTGGATTCACCAAAGAGCAACTCGACGAGATGCTCGGGTCCCCCAACATGCCTCCAGAGGCGCCGGAAGAGAAGCCAAAGAAACCTGAAAGCGACACGACCATCTGCCCCAAGTGTCACCACGAATTTGTTCTGTAGTGTATGGCAAAACCCATCATAGGCATGATCCCTCCCGGGGGGTGGCATTACTACCAAAGTGACGTAAAACTCACAGGGTACAGCTACCCTGACCTGCTCAAGGCTGTTGAGACGTACCGAGCAGAAAACCACCTGCCCGGGGGGGATATTGAAGGGGATGTGAACAGTTACATCTGCTCCAATTGGCCGAATTTCTGCCACGGGGTGGACATGGTTGCGATTACCAGCGTAAACGCTACAACCGCAACTGGCGAGCTGATGAACGACATTGGGACGTGGGCAAAGGGGATCTTGCACTCAAGCGAACCTCATCCACTGGTATCAGATGATCTCGCTGAGACCCGTGCTCAGATTTGCCGAGCCTGTCCAAACAACGTCAACTGGCGGGGTGGCTGCAATTCGTGCATTGCTGCAACCGACAGGTTATGCGCCTCGGTGCGCCAAGCTAGAGACACCAAGTCATCTGCCGTGCTCGGAGGCTGCACACTCATGCGCCACGACAACCGGGCTGCAATCTTCATGGATCGATCTGTGCTCCAGAGAGCGACAAACCTGCCCGACGTTTGTTGGGTCACCCTGTAATTATGGCAGACATAAAACCACTCGATCCACAGATCACCGACAAGTTTGCCGACAAGGCGCCCCGAGTCAGCGACCACCACGAGAAGCCTCGCATTCTCAATCTGGACGTTCAGGACCCAACGGCTGGCAACACTGACACGATTGACCCGGAAACGCTACAGGTCCGGCGCACGTTTAAGGATGCGGCTCAGGCGCACAGTGCGTATCGGCGCCTGAAACAGCAGAACGTCGAGAGGAACCGCAAAAATCAACTCATTCAGAAAAAACTCAACAATGAGCCTCCGTATCAACCAAAGAAGCTTGAGTCCATGGGCCAAAATTGGCGCAGTAATCGGCCTACTGGCTTTCTTTCAACTATGGTCTCTCGCATCCAACCTCCTTTTAAAGAGGTCATCGAACAGACCCCAACCCTGACGTTTACAAAGTACCCGGTTGACGGGATCGACACCGAGCACAAGACCAAGATGTTTCGGGAATCCATCACCAAATGCATCCGTGGATGGAATGGATTTGATGATCTTGTGGCGCAGACGGTGCATGAAAACACGACGTTCGGATATTGCGGATGGTGCTGGGACGACACTCGAGACTGGAAGCCTGAGTTCCTCAGACAGGACTACACCTTCTTTTCTATTGAGACTCCGATGGTATCTGATGCGACTCCGATCTGGGCTCGCAAACGCCGGTATCAGATCGCAGAACTCATGCCGATTCTCGAGAATGAAGAGATGTCCATTCTGGCCGGGTGGCACATCAAAAACCTAATCAAAGCTATCAATAATGCCATTCCTGCGGGACGCACACTCGATGCGGATGACGACGCTCGCAGGTATGAAGACTGGCAACGTGAGGGCTCGTATGGAGCTAGTTATGAGAATGATGCAAAATATGTGGAGTTGGGTGAAATCCTTGTTAAAGAGCCGCACGGAAAAATATCACGTTACCTTTTTGACGACAAAAGCGGAGATGAGATTTGTACGCAGGTTGATCGGTATAACCGGATGTCAGAAACCCTCTGCCTCTTTGCAATCGAAATCGGGTCCGGCAACCTGATGTCGAGCCGGGGCGCCGGCAGGGACCTGTACAACACTCACGTTGCCGTTGATAAAGCTCGAAACCTTGTGGTGGACAACAGCTACATCAAAGGGTTGTTGCTGCTCAAGAAAGGCCCGACGGCAAAGCCTAACGTGGCGCCCCTCACGGTGCATCATCCAGTTGCGTTTGTGTCGGAAGGCTACGACGTTGTGCCACAAGGCGTGCCGGCAGACGTTGAGGATTTCATTCGTCTCGACAGGTTTGTTACGCAGCTTGCCGAGATTCAGGTTGGAACATTCCTACCGGGCGCCCCTGTTGAGACGCAGGGCAAGAAAACCGCATCGGAAGTTAACCGAGTTGCAGCCATTGAGAACCAGCTCCGGCAAGGCGTTCTCATGCGATTTTCTCGTCAATTCAGCAAAGGGGTTGAGCGAATGCAGCGTGGCATTTGCCATCCCGAGCATCTCAAGGCTGCTGCGGACCTCAAAGGGAAGCTGGATCTCGCACGTCAGGTGGAGAAGAACGCCATCTGGGCTCGGCGTGAAGTGGTGGATGCGTTCGACCGCTCCATGATGGAACTGCCTCCGTTTTTGATTCCGTTTGAAATCCCTGAGCATCTTGACGAAGACGCAATCAACTGCTGCTTGGAGATGATTGAGAAGAACATTGCTCCGGCTGATATCCTGCTGATGGCGTACAGCCCGGCAAGCGAGTTGATCCCGGACAATTCCGCTCAGGACAATCAGATTCTGGATGTGATGGTGCAACGGTACATGGGCAACCCTGCGATCAATCAGGATGCACTCATCAAGCTCGACTGGATCAAGAAGCTCGGGGAAACGACGGCAAACGAAGTCATCCTGCCCAAGGATCAGGTTGAGGCCATGGCCATTGAGGCAACTCGCCAGCAGATCATCGAGCTTCAGTCGATCATTGCCGGCCAAGACATTCCTGTCTCGCCACGAGACAACGATCAGGTGCATCTCGACACGATGATTCAGAAGCTCATGCCACTGCTTCAGAACGTCCCGCCGGGAAGCCTGCCGCCGGAAGGAGTCCAGCCACTTGTTCGAGCATTGCAACATTTTGCAATGCACGTCCAAGCGGCACAGGCAAAAGGAATGCCAAACGAAGCAGTGGCAAAATACAAACAGGCATACATGCAAGCCCACAAGCATCTCACCGCCGGCCATGGCACGCCACCCCCGCCGGATATTGCCCCGGCAGCGGCGCACCATGGCGGCGGACATCCGCAGCAAACCGCCGCAGCGCAGCAGCAGATGGGCGAAGTTTACTCGCAGAACACACCAAACCAAAACGCCATGGTATCTGGCGTAGCAACGCCGCCAAGGCCACCAACAGCAGCATAATATGGGAGGAGTAAACTTAGGCGTAAAGCCACCAACAGAAGAACAAGGAGCAGACTGGAAACGGGCTGACGGTTCGCAAAAAGGGCACGGCTTTTTGGGATTGTATGACCGAGGCGACGGGTCT
>Ga0194055_10000187_pt1 | contig 48047 bp, 45 predicted proteins | sample SepL449m_MetaG_FD_155482 | JGI IMG/M metagenome (GOLD analysis project Ga0194055, IMG submission 155482) | Anoxic zone freshwater microbial communities from boreal shield lake in IISD Experimental Lakes Area, Ontario, Canada - Sep2016-L442-9m | ecosystem: Environmental > Aquatic > Freshwater >... | reverse complement strand
AGTGCAACCCGTTGCAGCGCAGGTCTCGAGCGCGCTCATCGCTGCGGTCGCTGCAGGAGAGATTCCCATGGGCGGCCTGCTCGGCTCAACGGTGGTTCGCACCATCATGAACCAGGGTGGTTTGGCGCAGCGCGTGGCCGACAATCTCAACGAGCAGAAGTCCACCATGCCGCCCGACTTTCGTGGGGTCATCGACACCACCGCTCGTGACACCTAGCCCCACGCATGCGTCTCATTATCGACACCGACATCGGCACCGATGTCGACGATCTCTGGACGCTGGCGATGCTGCCCGGCCTCTCGCACGCGTCTCTTGAGGCCGTCACTGTGGTGTACGGCAACACCGAACTGCGGGCGCGACTCGCATCCGTTGCGCTGTCGGTCATGGGCATTGATGCTCCGGTGTATAGCGGGTGCGAGCACACGATGAGTGGCAAAGCCGTGATGTGGGCGGGCCACGAAGGTCTGAATGTCGATGGATTGCCCAACGCTCAGTACGCCGCCGGCGATGCCGTAGACGTACTCATCGAACGGGCAGCCATTGAGCCTGGCTCACTCGACATCGTTGCAATCGGTCCACTCACCAACATCGCCGCAGCAATACTTCGCGACCCTGCGTTCGCTGCAAACGTTCGCCACCTCACGCTGATGGGCGGCGAGTTCACACGCGGTTGGCCCGAGCACAACTTCTCATCCGATGCGGCAGCTACCGAGATCGTGCTGAGGTCGGGCATGTCGATGACCATCATGCCGCTCAACCAAACCTTGCGCGTGATGATCGACCAGTCCGACACTCGACGCATTGCCGACGTGCACCCAATCGGAGCATTGATGGCCGATCAGGCGCAGCGATTTTGGACGTGGCTCGCTGCACGGACCACATTGGCAACTGGTTCTTCCAGCGCTGCTCATGACCCAGCAGCGTTGCTCACGTTGTTCGAACCATCGCTATTCACCTTCACGCCGATGACGATCGATGCTTTCGAATCAGGCGAATCGGGCGAGTTCGACGGCCGCATTCGCGGTACCGCCGAGACAGCGTCATTGATCAGCGTTGTCACCGACATGAATGCGCAGGCCGTACACGAAGCATTCCTTCGCGTGCTGGGCTGCTCGTAGTTTCACACGAAGGTCGTTCGGCGAAGGTCGTTAGGCGAAGCAATCGGCAACAAGTGCCTGAAACGCTTCGACATCCATCTCAACCTGCAACACGCCGTCGACACGTTTGATGTTCAACGTTGGGCAGAACATCGACTTGTCGCCAATGAAGAAATGCGGCGAGCCAACAACGTTTTGAGCCTTGCCTTCTTGGTACTCGGCCATCACCGCGTCGACTGTGCCAAGCGATGTCATGCCGTGGCGGGCGGCCACTGCTTCGATCACTTCGTGATCATCGATGTTCACGCCGTCTTCGAACACCAGCCTGCGCAGTTCCATCGCAACCGACTCACCGGTTGCATCATCGATCTCGTACGCCGCTGCCGTGAGCGCCAGCCCCGGCAACGTGCTCGCTGGAAAGGCCGACACCTTGAATCCGGCAAACAGATCTTGCGCCACCTGAGGCTTGATCTCGTCGATCTCCTCGCCGATAAACGCGCCATCGACCGGCTTGCCATTCACGATTTCAAGAGGCCAACTGCGGATCTGCAGATGCACATCGGGGCGACCCAATTCGTCGCGGCGCTGCAGTAAACGCGTCAGGCCGATGTAGGCAAACGGGCACACGATGTCTGCATACACAATCACAGCGGTCATGCGCTCGACTGTAGCTGTGCGGGCCGAGCCGCTTTCCCTATCGCTCAACCGCTAGGCAGCGGACTGAGTTGCTTTCAACGCAACTTCTCCGAGCAACCCGATGCGATCGGTGTTGTGACCGTTCGCTGCGAGGTTGATGGTGAGGCCATCAATGCCAGTGTTCATCGCCGCAAGCAACTTCTCGCCCACGGTGTCGGCGTCGCCATAGATCAACACGTGCTTCATCATCTCGACGATCTCATTGTTCCAACCCTTTACGGCGGCGATGGAACGCACATCGGCATCGGCCTCTTCCATCGTGGGGGCGATGCACACCATCTGCAGCTTGGTGACTTTGATCTCTGAGCGATCGCGCCCCAGCCGTTCGCAGTGCGCGGCAAGCGCCTCGAGCTTGCGCGGAATCTCGTCGATTGATCCGCTTGAGAGGTTTGACTCATCGGCGTACTGAGCAACCATGCGCAGTGTCTTCTTCTCGCCGCTGCCGCCGATCATGATCGGGATGCGTGAGACGGGCGCAGGCGAGTTCATTGCATCGACCACCTGATAGTGCTTGCCGTCGAGCGTGACCTTCTCGCCGCGCAGCATCGGCAGCACAATCTGCAGTGCCTCTTCGAGCTTCTCGAACCGATCGGTAAACGTGCCGAATTCAAAGCCCAACGACTTGTGCTCGAGCTCGAACCAACCGGCACCGATGCCGAGCGTGGCGCGACCGTTCGACACGATGTCGAGTGCAGTGATGGTCTTTGCCAGCAGAGTGGGATGGCGATAGGTGTTGCCGGTTACGAGTGCCGACAGTCGGACCTTGGTGGTGTGCTGAGCGAGAGCCGAGAGCAGTGAGTAGCACTCGAACATCGGCTCGCTTGGGGCCCCGAGTCCGGGCAGTTGGTAGAAGTGGTCCATCACGAAGACACGGTCGAACCCGGCCGCCTCTGCGGCCTTCGCTTGATCAACGACATTCTGGAAGATGGCCGCTCCGGTGGCGCCTGGAATGGTGAAGTTAGGAATCTGGTAGCCAAGTCGGGTCATGTTGGAGCACTCCTCTGAGGGGTTCGAATGGGATGAGTCTGTCATCTCCAGCCCGAGGGGTTGGTACAACATGGCCCGCATTCGAGCCACCGAAGATCTGCCGACAAATGTTGTCGTGGTGGTTGACAATCGAACATATGTTCGATTAGAGTGCAACCCATGGAAACGTTGCTCGCCCAACTCACTTCGGCGGGCACGGCCGCAGTGAACCTGAGCACCCACGCCACCACCGCCACGCTTCGTCGGCAGGCACTGCTGGGCTGCCAGGCATTGCTCGATCAGATCAAGGTGGCCCAAGCTCGGCTTATGTCCGACGCCACCACGCATCGCGACTGGATCAGCACTGGCCACAAGAACATGGCCGACTGGCTCGCCGACACCACCAAGTCGTCCTACGGCGATGCGAAGCGCAAAGAAAAGCTGGGCAACGCGTTGGGCCAATCACCCGATCTCAACCAGGCCGTTGCTAGCGGCCAACTCTCGCCCGACACCGCCGAAGCCTTGGCCGACACCATTACTAACCCGCCGGCGGCGGCTACCCCGGCCGACATCAGCGATCTTGTCGCCGCCGCAAAGGGCGCCACGCCACCACAAGCCAAAGCCGCAGCCGATTACTGGCGCGAACGGCTCACCAACGAAACCGAGGAAGAAGCCGAAGCCCGTCGCTTCGCGAAGCGATCAGTCACCACCACCATCCCCGCCGACGGCACCTCAACAACCTCCATCACCCTGCCGGTGTTGCACATGCGCGAGCTGTTAAACGCCTTCGACCACGCGGCTGGCAAGTTCACCGAAGGCGATACCCGCACCAACGCTCAACGTCTTGCCGATGGCGCCATCACGCTCGCCAAGCTCTACAACTCGGGCCAGGTCAACGGCGGCCGCTCGAACCCCAACATCATCGTCACCATCACTGCCGAGGCATTCGCCGGGCTCACCAATCAACCCGGCCACACTCCATGGGGCGACCGCATCCCCGCCCACACCATCCGCGAGCTCGCCAAGAACGCCACGCTTCAACGCGTGGTGATGGCCGGAGACTCGATCATCAACCTTGGCCGCAAAGTTCGCTACGCCACCCACGAGCAGTACCTCGCTCTCATCGCCCGCGACGGAAGCTGCCGGTGGGGTAACTGCACCACGCCGGCTGCATGGTGCGATGTCGACCACGTCCAACAATGGGCGAATGGCGGCACCACCGACATCGACTGGGAGTGGCTCCTGTGTCCTCACCACCACACCCAACGTCACTTGCCCGGCGTCACCATTCACGGCAACGCCAACAGCAACACCCGCATCACGCTGCCCAACGGCACCACCATCCATTGCCCGCCCAAAGGCGCAACCCACCACAGAACCAAGCACGTCAAGCCGCAACAAACTGCACCACCCGGCAGACAAGCCGCCCAAGTCGCCTAGCCACCGCAACCAGCCGAGCAAGTACCCGCGCAACAGCGCGGGCATCGGCGCGTCCGGACCCGAGACGGCTCATCGGCAATGCTGTACGAATGTCATCCCCTGCGAAGCGCATCATCAGACTGGTCGGCGTATACGACGCCGACAGCACGTTGCGCGGCGAGGTCGCCTACTGGATCGGCGCCCGCCTTGGTCGTCGGCATTGCTCGCTGTGCGACATCACGCACGGCTCCATCAGGGTTCGGCCCGAATGGAACGCGTGTCGCTCTGGGCTGCCGGTTCCGTTCGATACCTTCCACCGCGATGACCAACCCCATCAGGTTCGTGCTGTAGCAAACGGTCAAGCACCGGTGGTCGTGGCCGAAACCGAGGTCGGCCATGTTGTCTTGGTCGACCCGGTGCGGCTCAACGACTGCAGCGGATCCCTCGACAAATTGCTGTTAGCCATCGAGCATGGCGCCGCCCATCACGGCCTAGCGTGGGCGCCACTATGAGCGGCATCACAGCAAGCAACGCACACGTCACTGTCTACTCGCGACCGGGCTGTCCGTTCTGCACATCACTGCGGCGCGGCCTACAGCAATCGGGCACGCCGTTCACCGAAGTGAACATCTGGGAAGACCCAGCCGCAGCAGCGTTTGTGCGATCTGTGGCACGCGGCAACGAGACAGTTCCTACCGTCACGGTCGGCGATGTGGCAATGGTGAATCCATCGGCAGAGAAAGTTCGCGAAGTTCTTAACGCAGCTTCTTGAGCATCCAGGTGTTCGCAAACACCAAGCCGCGGTAGTGCTTGTCATAGCGCGACTGCACCGCATACCCAGCGCCTTCAAACAACGCCACCGCTGACAGCGAAGCGTCGGCTGCGAGTTCGCTGATGCCCTCGCTTACCGCATGCGTCTCGAGAGCTGTCAGCAACGCACGCGCTACGCCACTTCGCTGATACGCCGAATCGACATACACAAGATCAAGCTCGGCAACCGTTTCGTCGCGCAGTATCAGGTTGGCAAAACCCACCACGCGTCCGTCGACCTCGGCAACTAACGCGAACGTGTTGTCTACCGCTGCCACAAGAGAGACATCGCTGAATCCAGCGCTCCAGGCTTCGAGTTGCTCGGCCGTATACACCCCGGCCGCAACGCCGCCGATTGCACGCAGCACAACGCGAAGTATCTGCTCAGCGTCATCCGGTACCGCTCGACGAATCGACACGCCGGCAGAATACCCACCCCCGCTGGGTCAGTACGGCTCGACAGCCGGCGCCTCAGAGGCGGCGCCCGAGATACGAGCCTTTGCGGTCTGGCCTCGTTTGCTCGCTGGCACTGCACCCGTCACAGTGGCTAACCCAAACGTCGGCATATTGCCGTACACGGTCTCTACCGTCGCATCGGACAACATGATCGTCTCGTGGTAGATGCCAACCGACCCGTTGTCGCGCACCTTCTTGTTAAACGCCCGCCATGCCGGCAGATGCGACGAGTTCGTCGCCTTGGCGTACTGCTCAAGCTTCTCGAACGACTCCCAGTACTGCCACACCAAGATGTTGCGGCCGGAGAGAAACGTTCGTGGCTTGCCCACCAAGCCCAGGCTTGGGTCCTTCTGCAGTTCGGCCAGCATCCGCGGCATCGACGCAAAAACGGGGAGCCACTTCCACGGTCGCAACAGTTGATTGAACCTCATTCCGATGAGGAACAGCACCTTGCCATCGGCGCCTACGTCAGCCGAATACCTGCCCTTGTTGATCGTTGCCACACACACCTCCTGAGGTCGACCACCCTTAATGTGATCAGTGTTCACATACTGCCCGAATATGTGAACACTGTCAACATCCATGGCAGAATGACTCCATGACCGAGAAGCCGTACCACCACGGAGACCTTGAAGCAGCGCTTACCAACGCCGCCCTTGACTTCGTTCAGACGTCCGGCATCGCAGCCCTCACCCTTCGAGATCTGGCGCGCACGCTCGATGTCTCGCCATCGGCCGTGTACCGCCACTTCCCAAGCCGAGACCACCTGGTGTCTCGCGTGTCGCAGGCGGCGCGCGAGAGCCTTGCTCACGCCCTGCTCGAGGCGAGAGATGCCGTCATATCCAATGGCAGAGCGAAGCGCCGGTCGATTGAACGATTCGAGGCCATCGGCCGCGCCTATGTGGTGTTCGCCACTCAACATTCGAGCCTGTTCGCGGCAGCATTCGTTCGCTGCGACGTGCCGCCAGCCGCCGATGATGACCCAAGCGCGTGGTCAGTTCTGGTCGAAGCGGTCAACGAGATGATTGAGAGCGGAGCCATTCCGGCTAGCCGCCGCGCCGATGCTCCCATCATTGCGTGGGCCGGCGTTCACGGCCTCGCCAACATCCTCACCGCGTCAATCTGGCCAACGGGCTACGCGTTCGACAACGAAATCGACGCAGTAGTCACCGGAATCTCGCGAGCAATCAGCTGACCGCTGCGGCCACCGTCAGCCTTCGAGTGAGTAGCGGTACACGTTGGTCTCACGAGCCACGAAACCAAGCCGCTGATACAAACGGTTGGCGGCCTCACGAGACGGACGCGATGTGAGGTCAACCGTCTTGGCTCCCTTCGATCGGGCGACCGAGAGAGCGAACTGATTCAACGCCTCGCCAACACCTCGGCCACGAGCCGCATCGTCGACAACTACGTCTTCGATCCACGCCCGCACACCGGTGGGAATACGAAACACAACCAACGTGAGCGCGCCGAGCACATCGTCGCCATCGCTGGCCACCAGCACGTCGGTAGATCCGGCAGCAACCATCTCAGCAAGCTCGGCCTCGGTGGGAGGCGGCGACGACTTCGAGAGTTGCGGTATGAGACGGGCGAATGCCTGCACAAGGCGCGGCGTCACTTCGGTAGCGATCTCGACGGTAACTGTCACGGCGCTGACCTTACCGGCCGGCGCGAGGGCGCGACCCGGTAGTCACCCAACTGGCCCTCAACCCCCCGTTCGCCCCTAACGTGCGCGCATGGATTCAGCCACGTTGTCTGCCCTCGCCCGCAAGCTCGGTTCAGTTCTCGAGCCGCTTACCGGTCAGGTGTACTTCTCACCCGAATGCCATGCCAACTACGTGGCTCTTGGATTCGACCCAAGCCCCGCGGAGGCCAACGGCGTGGCGCTTCCCGATGGCCCCGCCTATTTCACCAGCCGCGGCAGCGTGATGGGCCAAGTGCCCGGAGAAGTAGTGGCAGCGGCATTCGCTGTGTTTAACCCCGAAGCCGTCATCCCCAGCGTCACCCTGGGCTGGAGCCGCACCGATGCGGCAACCATCTGCGCTGCCCGCGATACGGGTGCGATTGCCCAATTGGTGCGACTGCTCGGCGAAGCTCCAGCGGGCATCGAGCGGGTCAACGAGTTGCTGAGCAAAGCCATCGCCCCGCTGCGACCCGAAGGACGTCCGCTTTACGCCGGTCTGCGATCGCTGCCGATGCCCGACTCAGCCGTCGGCGCAATGTGGCGCATGGGCGACATGCTTCGCGAATACCGCGGCGATAGCCACACGGCCGCATGGATCAGCGCTGGTGTCAACGCCACCGAAATCGGTTTGCTCAGCGAAATGTATTGGGGCTTGCCGATGCGTTCGTACAGCCGCACCCGCGCATGGAGCAACGCCCAGTTCGACGCATCGGTGCAATCATTGAAGTCGCGAGGCCTCGTCACCGACGAGGGCTTCACGCCCGCCGGCAGAGCATTGCGCGAGTCCATCGAGACCGCCACCGACTCGCAGATGTCTGGAGCCATCGCTGCGCTCGGCGACGACATCGAAGAACTGTTCAACATCGTCGAACCATGGGGCGCCTCCGTGCGAGCCGGCTTCGGATACCTCAGCTCAGGCCCGCACGACCTCGCCGACCAAGCGTCGCGTCTGTCCTCGCCTCGCACTACCGAATCGGCCTAAGGTCACACGATGATCCTGCAGACGCTTGAGCACGTATCGACTACCGAGGTTGCCGACCGCACCGGTTGGACCGCCAAACCCGAAGGCATGTGCCGCGGCGAGATCTGCGTGCCCGCGCCCGGCGCGCTGCGCGACAACGGCACAGTAGACATCAACGTGATGGCCAACCGCCTTGGTATGCCGTTACTGCACGATGACAACACCGGTGTGTGGGCCTTGGGCCCGGCCACGGCTACAGGCCGGGCGCTCAGCACAGCCGCCGCTGCCGACCCCGAATTCATCGATCGCAACGGTCACCCATTCAGACTCAGTTCGCTACGCGGCCGAAAAGTGTTGTTGGTCGCATGGAGTAGTTATTGAGGCTGTCGCACCAGCCTGCCCGGGTGGCAGGCGCTTCATCTCGAACTCGAATCACTGGGCTTCACCGTGGTCACCGTTGCGCTCGATGTCAATCCTGAACACGCACATCCCTTTATCGATGCCGCCGCGCCAACGCATCCAAGCCTGATCGACACCACACACGCCACCGGCGACCTGTTCGGCTTTGTCAACGTTCCAATGGCCGTGTGGATCGACGAAGAGGGCAACCTCGTTCGTCCCGCCGAGGCAGCCTCGATCGAACGCAGCCCAATGCGCGATATGGACATCCCCGATGGCTTGCCCGAGCGACTCGACCGAGCCTTTCGTGAAATCAAGAAGTTCCCCGAAGTGTCCGACGAATATCGCGCGGCGATCGTCGATTGGGCGCACAACGGGGCTGCGAGCAAGTTCGCTCTCTCGACCGACGAAGTGGTGCAACGCAGCCAACCCCGCCCCGATACACACGCCCGCGCTGCAGCCTGCTTTGAGATGGGCCAACACCTGCTGCGAACTGTGAGCCACGAGGCTGCGGTGCCGTGGTGGCGCGAGGCTCACGCCTTGTTCCCCGAGAACTGGACCTACAAGCGTCAGGCCTGGACCCTCATCACCACGCCGGCCGACGCCACCGAAAACGACCTGATGCAAGGCCCCAACGACGTATACGAAGGTAACTGGCTCGACGATGTCATCGCCGGTGGCGGCGGCGAGGCGTACTCAGTTGTTCCACAACTCTGACGAAACCTTGAAACGCGTCAACCGGTTGGGTAGATAGGCTCACCCACTAATGGAGCACGTTCGCTGGCTCAGTCAACCCACACTTCGCAACCCCGTAGTCGTTGCCGCGTTCACGGGGTGGAACGACGCCGGTGATGCCGCGTCGGGTGGTGTGCGTCACCTCATCGAAGATTGGCACGCCACCCCTTTGGCCGAGATCGATCCTGAAGAGTTCACCGACTTCGCCAGCATCCGGCCACACGTTCGTTTGTCGGCCAACCTCACCCGCAGCATTGTGTGGCCCACAGTTGGCATGTGGTACGCCTCCACCCCCGGCACCGACGTGATCTTGGTACTCGGCCCCGAGCCCGCGATGCGTTGGCGCACGTTCAGCGAACAAGTCATCGGCGTGGCGCAGCACTTCAAGGCCAGCATGGTGATGACCCTCGGGGCGCTGCTTGCCGATGTCCCGCACTCACGCGCCGTTCAGCTCATCGGCACCGCCAACGAACAGTTGATGATCGATCGGTTCGAGCTTCAGCGTTCGCGTTACGAAGGCCCAACCGGCATCGTCGGCGTGCTGCACGACGCCTGTTCAAAAGCCGATCTGCCCTCGGCATCATTGTGGGCAGCAGTTCCGGCCTATGCCTCGCAGGTGCCATCGCCAAAGGCCACCATGGCATTGCTCGAGCGGCTCGGCACCATCATCGGCACCACGATGCCAACGGCTCGTCTCGCCAGCCAGGTTCACGACTACGAAATGCGCGTCAACGCAGTAGTCGCCGAAGACCCCGATCTGGGCGGTTACGTTCGTCGGCTCGAGAGCATGTCCGATGCTGGCATCGAAGATTTCAGTCTCGAAGACGACGATGACCTTGACGACGAAGACGACGACGACATCGTTGGCGGAGAGCTCGAAGCCGACCTACCCGAGCATGTTGATGCGGGCGCGTTGATGGACGAAGTCGAACGCTTCCTACGCGACCAAGGCAAGTAACTCAGCGAGCCGCGAGGTCGGCCAGCAAATTCTCCACTCGCGACAGGCCCACCTCGAGTGCCTGAGTCAATCGCTTGCGATCGCCGGTAGCCATCAGGTCAACCATCAGCCCGGTGAACATTGCTTTGAGCAACGACGACTCGGTCACTGCCTGCTCTGGCGACAGACCTTCGTCGACGAGACGCTGCTCGATCGAGGTTCGCCACACGCCGATCTGATCGGCTCGCACGTCGCCAGCTAGGCCAGTGTGAGTGGCCTCAAGCGTTGCCGCCTCGAGACCAAGCCGCGACAGTGCCAAGTTCGCGGGCGAAGCGTTGAGCCATTTCCACCATCGACGCAGCAGGTTGGCTTGGCTGATCTTGGGGTTGCGCTTGAGCCAACCGTTGCTTACCTCGACTTGAATCTCAATCGCCTGTGCAAGCGCGGCCACGAGCAGTTCTTGCTTCGATCCGAAGTGATGCACCAAGCGATTTGGACTGGTGTCGAGTGCGGCGGCCATTGGTCGCAGCGACATGTCGCCGAGCCCGTGCTCGGCCAAATACGCAACCACTCGGTCGAGTAGCTCGCGCTTCATTGCCACATCAGGAGTACGCGCCACGAGCGCTTACCCTACGCGAACGTTGCTTGACCAGTACGCGTTTGCGCCAGCACGTCCTCGTTGAGTTCGATGCCCAGGCCTGGGCGATCGGACAGCGTGATCCAGCCGTCGCCGTCGGCCTCGATAGTTTCGGTGAGGATGAAATCGCGACGGGCCGTTGTCCACTCAGGCGGGTCGAACGGAAACTCAATAAACGGCGCGCCCACGGTGCCGGCTGTGAGATGCAAGTTGGCCATCACACCGATGCCATTGCCCCACGTGTGCGGAGTGAAGATCTTGCCTTGCTCGTCAACTTCGTACGCCAAGTGACGCAGCCCCGAAATACCCATTGAGCACACACAGTCGGGTTGAAACACGTCGAAGCAGCCGCGGGTCAGTAGCTCGCGAAACTCATACGGTTCGCGGGTGAGTTCGCCACCGGCGATGCGGATGTTCACGCGCTGACGAAGTTCGTTCATGCCGTCGTAGTCCCCGCGATGCAGCGGCTCTTCCATCCAATACACGGCTTCGGCTTCGAGTCGTTGCGCCACAACGGTGGCGTGGTCTACGTGCCACGGACGCTGCGTGTCCCATGCCATCCGCCAACCCTGATTGCAGTCGACCATGAGCTCGAGTTGATCGCCCACAGCATCACGGACTGCGCTGATGACGGCAAGATCCTCATCAAGACTTGGCCGACCAAAGCGCACCTTCAGCGCGGGGAATCCCAAGGCGATCGCCTGTCTTGCTACCTGCACCATCTCGGGTACCGAGCGGTGCACGCCGCTCGACGCGTAGGCACGAATGCGGTTGCTTGCGCCACCGACCATCTTCCAGATCGGCTCGTCGCGAATCTTGCCCGCAAGATCCCACAGCGCAACGTCCATCGGCCATGGACGACCAGCGTGGAACTCGATGTTCGCCAGCACTGCTGCGTGGCGATCGAGATCGAGCGGATCTTGCCCAATGAAGTAGCGCTGATAGTCGTCGAAGCCATACATGGCATCTCCTGAACCAACGCCGCAACGGCCCTCATCGTCGAATACCCGAACGATCGTTGCCGGAAACTTGGTGCGCGGCTGAGTGTCCCATGATGCTGGAAAGACCGGGTCGAGTGGCAGTTGATGATGCGTGATCTCAACTCGCGAAATTGTGCTCATGGTTCCTTCGTTCGTCCCAACGTTCGAGCATCAGAATGTAACGCGGCGGTGCCGGCAAGCGGGGCGAGGGCGCTCTGGTAATCGCCAAGCTCAAGTGGCACGAAGCCCTCGATCAAGAGCAGCGAGCGAACTCCGACGAGCGACGGCGCGCTCATTGCGGCACCAATCGCTGAGCGCCACGCAGCGACCTTCGCGTCGTCGGCATCGACGCCGACAATCAGCGGAAGGCACGGCACCAAGGGTCCGCGCTCGACAACAACAAGTCCATCGAGTCGGTGCGGGTCGAGGCGCTGCTGGTATGCCCACGACAACGCGTCGATAGACGCAACATCGGCCGAACCTGTGCGTACTGCATCGATGCTGGCAAGGTGCGAGCCAGTGAGCACAACCTCGCCCGGCCAGTGACCCGGCGCAATGTCGAAGGCGGCGAGCAGGCTGATGCATCCCGACAAGCTGTCGGTTGAGTTGATCGCAGCGCGATCTTTCAACGCATTCGGCACGAGCGCGCTGCGCGCCACGATCACGCTGCGGTACAGGTGGCTCACTGCGTCGTCGAGGCGATGTTCGAACGCACCCAGCACTCGCACGGTGCTGTGCAGTTCGGTAATCAGTGGCCAGCCGCATGCCTGACTCACGGCAAGGTGAGGGTGCCGCCAGCCCTCGTGCGAGTCGACTTCCCAATCAAGCTCAAGCGGAGTATCTGGGTAGCTGACTCTCATCGACACAGCAATTGCTGAGTACAGCTCGTCCCACGCGTCGCGCAGCCCCGCGAAGGGATACATCGGTAGCGCTGCGAACGATGAAGTCACGCATCGATCGTGGCAGAAATTGGATGCACCGGATGAACAAAGGGGCGGAAAAGATAGCGGCGGGCGATGTCGCCGTACCCCCGGTACACACCCGCTGTACCAGCGACAGCCGCATCGGCATCGAGTTCCTGGGCAAACGCGGGCAGCCGGAACCATGACACCGCGGGCGATTCGTGATGCGCGTAATGCAGGTTGTTGTTGAGATAGATCAGGCTGAAAAACCACCCGCTATGAACCATCGCCGTTCGCGGTCCTTGCTCAACTGCGAGATGTTCGGCAAACGAACGCAACGAGGTGAGCGACGACCCGCCAAACACAAAACCAAGTGCATAGACCCACAACGGCATCGCTACCGCCCGCAGCGCAAGCACCAGTGCCACAACCCCAAGAAGGTGTAGCAGCCAAGCCCGACGAACCGCCGAGCGCGAGCGCATCTCGCGCATGTCGCTGCGGACCGAGCGCACCACAGAAAGCACCGGGCCCACAACGAGCCGACCCACCAGAGTCTGGTTCGCGAACAGCAACGCGCGATACGCAGCGCTCGAGCGCTGCCACACCTCGGCTGATACGTATTTGCTTTCGGGGTCAAGAACCGGATCGGTGAGCACGGCACGGTGATGTTCAAGATGCGTGTCACGGTAACGATCGAGTGGCAACACCATCCCAAGTGGCGCTGCCACCAGCAACCAGTTCAGCCACTGCACCCGAGTGGGGTGACCGTGAATCACCTCATGCTGAAGCGACATGTAGAGGCCGCCGAGCACGGCCAGCGCACCCACCACAATCACGGTCGGCAGATGATGATGCGCGAGCACCACGGCGACAATCGACATCCAAAACAAGATGGCAACAGCGATTGTTGGCCAGTCGGTTTTCGTTGCCCGTGTTGTCGCTGCGAGATGCACTGCAGATAGGTCTAGCGAATCAGCCTCCTCACTGAAGGCTTGTGGTTGAGGTATATGCGCACAGTCGCACCAGTTGTGGTGGAACTAACCGAAATGTGTTGTGCATACACATCAGATGAGGTGTTTACACTGCAGCTATGGCTGACCGCAAGAACCTTCTCAGCACCTTTCAGGAACGGCTCGACAAGGTGATCCACGATTCAAAACAGAATCGCAGCCAGTTCGCCGAAGCGGTTGGACTCGATCGGTCAACACTGTCTCAATTGCTTTCGCCAACAAATCGGCGACTACCGCGCATCGAAACGTTGGCCGCCATTGCCGAGACCCAACAGGTGTCGATCGACTGGCTCATTGGCCTCAGCAACACCGGTCCGATGCAAGCCGAAATGATGAACGAGCAGATGTCGTTTGAGGGCGACGCGTTGGCACACAACGACGAGCGCCTCATCGCCTGGCTACGTGAAGCCATCGGTTACAAGATTCGCTACGTGCCATCCACCTTGCCCGACCTACTCAAGACCGAGACCGTCATTCGTTTTGAGATGGGCGACTCTGTAGCGAGCAGGCCCGAGCAAAAGATCGAGACAGCCGCTGCGCGCCTGGCATGGACGCGAGCACCCGAGACAGATCTTGAATGCTGCAACTCGGTGCAACAAATCGAAACGTTCGCTCGGGGCGGGGGCATCTGGCGAGACCTAGAACTGAGTAGCCGGCTTGCGCAACTAGACCACATGATCGACCTGTGCACCGAGTTGTATCCAACGCTCCGCTGGTTTCTGTTCGATGGCCGCCAACGCTTTGCGGCGCCAGTAACCATCTTCGGGCCGTTACGCGCCGCGCTCTACATCGGCCAGATGTATCTGGTACTCACATCGGCTGAACACGTGCGCACTCTGACGCGACAGTTCGACGATCTCATCAAGGGAGCTGTCGTGCAGCCACCCGACGTGCCCGCGTTCTTGAAGGAGCAACGGATCGTTGCACAACGGCTTCGCCGCTAATTGGCTAACGCCGCAAACCGAGGATGCGCCAAGACGCGCCCAATGAGCCGTTGCCCCAGGGCGCTGCCAGCCATCGCCATCGCCGCGCAGATCACAACAACCGGTTCAAGCGGAGCACGCAATCGATGAGCACCGTAAAAGATGGCCGCGGTTGCAAACACACTGATGGCCGGAGCAAGCAATATCCATCCGCAGCGGCGACGGCTACGCCACCAACCCACCGCAGCAAGCGGAGCGAGGAGCCACCAACTCAGTATTCCGCCCCACGACTGGACCCTGCCGCGCTGGTCGGCCATGTCGATCAAGACCAGATCATGCAGTCCGTAGAGATCGACAGTTCGCAGTAAGCGAGCAGCAACAACCAGTGGTAAACGACGCACATGCTCACGCATGTACTGAACCGCGAGTTTGTGTTCGCGACGCGACAACTCTGAAGCGTCTTCACCGGGCTGAATGACGACATCGTTGAGGCAGCTCGTGAGCCAACCGCCCATTTTTGGACCGCCATAGGTGGCATCGCAGTTGGCCCCAAGAATGGTGATGCCCTCGTTGGCGCTCAGCAACACCGGGGCATCGAACCGAGTGGAGTTGTAGATCATCCATGGCGCAATCACGGCGCCAACCACTACGAGCATGACCACGGCGCGCTTGAGCCACTCGAGACGAGGACGCGACCTGAATCCGATCAAGGCGAGCAACGGAGCCAGTGCAACCATCTCGCTACGAGTGAGCGCCGCGAGCGCCACCACCACACCGGTGATGATTGCCGACCGGTAGTCGAAGCGCTGCTGAAACTGCCATGCGCACAGCAGCGCAATCACCACGAAGAACACCGCCGCAGACTCAGACATCACGAGCGAATCATTGATCCACAGGTTGGGGTACACGGCAGCAACAAACGCTGCAATAACCGCCACTCGCCTACCGCCGAGCCGCAGACCCAGCAAAGCAATCAGCGGAACAACTGCGATACCCAACAAGGTGCTCGTGGCGCGCTGCCACGACACAAGGTGGGGCAGCAGACTTGCTGGGGTCATCAGCAAAGACGCCACCGGCGGATGCTCGGCACCAGGTCCGTTGGTGAACACCAAACGAAACCATTCGCCTTGGGCGTTGTGTTGCGCTTGATAGCTGTAATAGACCGAATCGTTGAAAACCAAGCCCAGATTCCACCGATTGATCAACATCGCGATTCGCCAAGCGGCACCGAGAACGGTGGCCGCAACAATCGCCCGACGGGTCACACGATCGAAGCCCGCCGCACGATCTTGTTGGGCCAAGCTGCTCACGGCTTCATTCACACGGGCAACTTAGTCGCGACCACCATTTCGCCCATGAAGCGTGAGCGCATGGTTGCCGTGCGCTCACGCTTGACGGGCGAACCGTCCCAACCGCGAACGAAGTAATTCACGGTACGTCTGTGCAAACTTTGAAGGAGTAGTATCTCCGGGTCGGCGCGTCGCACTCGGGAGCACATCATGAGCGAAATTCACAGCGAAGCTCCGAGCGGCAGTCCACGCCGCAAGGGCCGCTCTACTGCTGAGCGAAGCCGCCTTCCCGTACAACGTCCGCTGGCTCAGCCGCGCATGCCGTACAAGCCAACCGATGTGGTGTCAGCCGACGAAATCGAAATGATTCACGACGCGTCGATGCAGATTCTCGAAGAGATCGGCATGGACTTTCTCGACGCCGACGCTCGTCAACTGTTGGCCAATGCAGGCGCCCGCATCGAGCCCGGCAGCGTTCGAGTTCGGTTCGACCGCGAGATGGTGCTCGAGAAGATCAAGACCGCACCATCGTCGTTCACCTTTCACAGCCGCAACCCTGCGAACAACCTCGTCATCGGTGGCGACTACATGGCGTTCGGCTCGGTGGCCAGCGCTCCAAACGCATTCGACATGGACCACGGCCGCCGCACCGGCAACCACGCCGACTACAAGAACCTCATCCGGCTCGCCCAGATGCTCAACAGCGTTCACTTCTTGGCCGGCTATCCCGTAGAGCCCATCGATCTGCATGCATCGATCCGCCACCTCGACGCCACCTTCGATGCGCTCACGTTGAGCGACAAGCCGCTGCACGCCTACAGCCTTGGTCGCCAGCGCAACCGCGATTGTCTTGAGATGGTGCGCATCGCTCGCCAGATCGACGACGCAACCCTCGACCGCGAACCATCGATCTTCACCGTCATCAACACCAGTTCGCCGTTGCGACTCGACATCCCAATGCTGCAAGGCATCATGGAGTTTTCGTCACGCAACCAAATCGTGGTGCTCACCCCGTTCACGTTGGCCGGCGCAATGGCGCCCGTCACCCTGGCTGGCGCACTCGCACTGCAAAACGCCGAAGCGCTCGCAGGCATTGCGTTCACGCAGATCGTGCGCCCCGGATCACCTGCGGTCTACGGCGGGTTCACCTCAAACGTCGACATGCAGTCGGGCGCCCCGGCGTTCGGCACGCCCGAGTACATGCGCACTGCAATGGTTGGTGGCCAACTCGCCCGTCGCTACAACCTGCCGTATCGCAGCTCAAACGTTTGCGCCGCAAACGCGGTAGACGCCCAAGCCGCATACGAGTCGGTGTTCTCGTTGTGGGGCGCAACCATGGGTGGCGCCAACATGCTGATGCACGGCGCCGGATGGATGGAAGGCGGCTTGCACGCCGGCTACGAAAAGATGATCATCGACGCCGATCTGCTGCACATGGTGTCGGCATTCCTCGAGCCACCGGTGGTCGACGAAGCGTCGCTCGGACTTGAAGCCATTCGCGATGTGGGCCCCGGCGGCCACTTCTTCGGCACGCAGCACACGCAAGACCGCTTCCGCACGGCCTTCCATAAGCCAATGATCTCCGACTGGCGCAATTACGAATCATGGGAAGAGGGCGGAAGCCCCACGGCACCCCAGCGGGCCAACCAGATCTGGAAAGAAATGCTTGCTGCATACGAGCCGCCGCCGATTGACGCTGCGGTGCGCGAAGAACTGCAAGCATTTGTCGATCGTCGTCATTCCGAAGGTGGAGTCCCCACCGACTTCTAGGCCGAAGCCTCGGCCACAAGTACTACGCAGTAGCTCATTTCGAAAGGATTCTCAGTGAAGTCTTCAGCTCAGGTCGTCGTGATTGGCGGCGGTGTCGTCGGTGCCAGCGTTCTCTACCATCTCACCAAGGCTGGTTGGACCGACGTAGTCCTTCTCGAGCGCAAAGAGCTCACCGCCGGATCCACGTGGCATGCCGCGGGCGGCATGCACACGCTCAACGGTGACCCCAACGTGTCGAAGCTGCAGCAGTACACCATCGAGTTGTACGAAAACATCGAGCGTGAGTCAGGTCAGAACTGCAGCATCCACCTTCCTGGCGGTCTGATGCTGGCCGACACCGAAGTGCGCATGGACTTCTTGCGCATGGCCCAGTCACGCGGCCGCTACCTCGGCATGGATCTCGAACTGATCACACCATCTGAGGCCAAGTCGCTCTTCCCATTGCTGGAAGAGAAGTACTTCATCGGTGCGCTCTACGACCCAGTCGAGGGTCACGTCGATCCCTCGGGCGTCACCCACGCCTATGCCATCTGCGCCCGTAACGCTGGCGCCGAGATCTATCGCAACACATGGGTGAACGCACTGACCCAACGCTCCGATGGCACTTGGGATGTGCACACCGATGTCGGCCAATCAATCCACGCCGAACACATCGTGAACGCTGGCGGATTGTGGGCTCGCGAAGTCGGCCGCATGGTCGGCATCGAACTTCCGGTGCTCGCAATGGAGCACATGTATCTCGTCACCGAGGACATGCCCGAGGTTGCAGCGCATGTGGCCTCCACCGGTAAGGAGATGCCGATGGCACTCGACTTTGCTGGCGAGATCTACATTCGCCAAGAGCAAGGTGGAATGTTGCTCGGCACGTACGAGCAGGCCTGTGTGCCGTGGTCGCCAAAGGAGACTCCGTGGGACTTCGCCCAGCGACTGCTCGACCCCGATCTCGATCGCATCGCACCCGAACTCGAAGTGGCGTTCAAGCACTACCCAGCAATGGCAACCGCCGGTATCAAGCGCGTCATCAACGGGCCGTTCACGTTCTCGCCCGACGGCAACCCACTCGTGGGCCCCATCCGCGGCATTCGTAACTGCTGGGTTGCATGCGCGGTAATGGCCGGCCTGTCACAGGGCGGCGGTGTGGGACTTGCCCTCGCCAACTGGATGACACAGGGCGATAGCGGTCTCGACATCTGGGGCATGGACGTCGCCCGTTATGGCGATTACGCAACGCTGCCATATACCAACGCAAAGGTGCGCGAGAACTACGCCCGCCGCTTCCGCATCACCTTCCCCAACGAAGAACTTGCTGCTGGCCGACCACTGCACACCACGCCCATCTACGACCGACTCACCGATGCCAATGCTGTGTGGGGCGCGTCGTTCGGGCTCGAGCATGCACTGTGGTTCCAAGAGCCAGGCAAGGAGCCCAAGGAAGAGGTCACGTTCCGTCGCAGCAACGCGTGGGATCAAGTTGCTGCCGAGTGCACCGCCGTGCGCGAGCGTGTTGGCCTCACCGAAATCTCTAACTTCGCCAAGTATCGGGTCAAAGGTTCCGGCGCAGCGGCATGGCTCTCGAGCCTGCTCACGAACCGCATGCCCAACATCGGCCGCATTGTGCTCACAGCAATGCTGAACCCAGCGGGTCGCATCGTGGGCGAGTTCACCGTTGCCCGCCTCGGCGAAGAAGAGTTCTACTTGTTCGGCTCGCAGGCGGCCGAGGTGCACCACAGCCGTTGGTTCATCGATCACCTGCCCAGCGATGACAGCGTTACGTTCGAAGTGCTGGGCCTCGGCCTTGTTGGTTTGTCGCTTGCTGGCCCACATGCCCGCGACGTGCTCGCCAAGATCACCGACTTCGATCTGTCGACATCGTCGTTCAAGTTCATGGACTTCAAGCACATCGACCTCGGCATGATTCCTGCCAAGGTTGGCCGGCTCACCTACTCGGGCGACCTCGGCTACGAACTGTGGGTTGCCCCCGAGTATCAGCGAGCGCTGTTCGATCAGATCATGGCCGCTGGCGAAGAGTTCGGCATTCGTCTCTTCGGCTTCCGCGCACTGATGTCACTGCGCATCGAGAAGAACTTCGGCACGTGGTTCCGCGAGTACCGCCCCATCTACACGCCGCTCGAATCGGGCATCTTGTCGTACATCAAGCTCGATCATGAGTTCATCGGCCGCTCTGCCCACGAAGCCGAGTTGGCCACAGGTCCGGCGCGCCGCCTGGTGACACTGCTGGTCGAGCCCGATCCCGATGACCCGGCTGACGTAATCGGCGACGAGCCAATCTGGCACGATGGCGAAGTGGTTGGTTGGGTCACATCGGGCGGCTACGCCCACTACAGCAAGGCGTCGCTGGCGCTTGGTTATGTGCCAACTCACTTGGCCACCGCCGATGCGGGTGAGTTCGAAATCGAAATCATTGGCCGTCGGCGTCCTGCTCGACTGCAATTGTCGCCGATCTTCGATCCAACCGGTTCGAGGATGCGTCAATGAGCAATCGGCGCATCGTTGTCGATGGCCAGCCCGTCGCCTATAGCGACGGCGACTCGGTCGCTACTGCGATTCTGCGCGGCGGCGAGCATCCCAAGTTCGGCGGCACATTGTGCCTCGGGGGCGACTGCCCCAACTGTTCGGCCGAGGTAGACGGTGTGCCGTACGTGCGCACCTGCCAGACCCCGGCCACACCGGGCCTTGTTGTGCGCCGTCACCCTTCCACTGGCAACCCAGCGTTCCCCAACGTGGTGCAGGCCGACATCACCAAGACACCACTTGCCGATGTTGTCGGTGTCACCCGCTCCGAGGTCGATGTCGTTGTCATCGGCGCCGGGTCAAGCGGCACAGCCGCAGCCGCCGAGGCTCGCAACGACGGGCACAATGTGTTGGTGCTCGACGCGCGCGATGGCAACGAAGTCGTCGCCATCTATGGCGGCCCCACAGTGATCGTGCGTCAGCCCACCGGCATGGCTCACATCCATGCACATCAAGTCATCGTCGCCACCGGCGCCGCCGAACTGCAGCCGGTGTGCCCCGGCAACAACTTGCGCGGCATCGTTACTGCGCGCGCCGCCGAGCAACTGCACGCATCCGGCGTGCCGCTGCCCGATGCCGTTGCCGTCGGACACCTTCCGGCCGGCGTTCCGTGTGTCGCTGTGCCCGGACGCATCGTGCGAATCGAAGGCAACGAACACGGCGCTGTCACAGCAGTGGTCACCGCTGATGACCACGGCACCCAAACCACAACTGCGTGCAGCACCCTCATTGTCGGTCTCGGGTTCGCTCCACGAGACCTTTTGGCACGCATGTCGTTCGGCCTTCCGGTCACTGTGGTTGGACCTGCCGCCCAAAAATTCGCATTGCCACCGTGCCCTACTGCCGGCACTGTGTGCCCGTGCGCACGCGTTGAGGTCGAAGACCTCGAAGGCGTGTGGGCCCGCGGATTCCACGAACTCGAATTGGTCAAGCGCGCAAGCCTGTGTGGCACTGGCACATGCCAAGGTTCGGTGTGCGGCCCCCATCTGCAGGCATTCGTCGCCGAACGCTCTGGGGCCACTCCCGCACTCTTCACCGCTCGTCCAGCATCGCGTCAGATCACGCTGTCCGAAGCCGCCGCCGACACGTACACCGACGTCTTTCGCTACTCGCCGCTACACGACGAGCACCTTGCCCTCGGCGCACAGATGGACCGCTTCGGCGGATGGTGGCGGCCGTGGAACTACGGCGACCACACGGTCGAGTATTGGGCCGTTCGCGAAGCGGTGTCGTTGGGCGACGTGAGCACCCTTGGCAAGCTCGTGGTCACCGGCCCCGATGCTGTCGAGTTCCTCGAGCGGCTCTACCCAACCACGGTGGCCGACATCAAGCCAGGCCGATCGCGTTATGTGTTGCTGCTCAACGAGCGCGGCCATCTCATCGACGACGGCATGATCTGTCGCGAGACAGAAACTCGCTTCGTGCTCACCTTCACATCGGGTGGCGCAGCCAATGCTGAGATGTGGGTACGCGACTGGGCCGAGACGTGGGCACTACAGGTGAACATCCTCGACCGCACGATGTCGCTTGCTGCCATCAACGTGACCGGGCCACTCGCTGGCGAACTCCTGCAACGCGTTGGTCTCGCCGAGCCGCCGAAGTTCTTGCAGCATCGCCACACCGAAGTCGCAGGCATCCCGTGCCATGTCATGCGTCTCAGTTTCACCGGCGAGGCTTCATTCGAACTACACCATGCCGTCGACCAATCGGTTTCGCTGTGGCGGGCTCTCATGGCCGCAGGCCGAGACTTGGGCATCAAGCCCCACGGTCTGCAGGCGCTCTTTGGGCTCCGACTCGAAAAGGGTCACGTGATCGTGGGTATGGACACCGAACTCGACTCCACACCACGCCGCCTCGACATGGATTGGGCCGTGAAGATGGACAAGCCGTTCTTCTTAGGTCAAAGCGCACTCGCACGCACCGCCACGCTTCCCGACCATCGTCGGCTGTTCGGCTTCACGATGCCCGGCGCTGCACCCACCGAGGGCAGCCCCATTTGGTCCGAGGGCAATGTCGTGGGGCATGTGGCCTCGAGCTTCAACTCGCCGCTCATGGGCCACGCTGTGATGCTCGGTTGGCTGAAGCACACGCCGTTCCCCGAGCAGGTTCAGATCGACGGACGTACTGCTTCGATCACCGATTTACCGTTCTACGATTCGGAGGGCCGCCGTGCTCGCGCTTAACACCTTGCGCGGCATACGTGTCGTATCCGCACCCCACATTCTCGATGCAGCAACGTGGCCCGCGCATGTAACCGCGTTACGCATCGCTCCCGACGACATCTTTGCCATCGCCGCAACCGAAGCCGACGCCGCCGAGGTTGAAGCCGCCGACCCGCATTCGATCGTGGTCGACGAAACCGGGTTTGTTGGCTGCTGGCTCGACCAACAAGAGCTCGAGCACATCACGCGACACATCGAGTGGCATGCGCCATCGCACCGACCAGCGCTGGTTCAGGGTTACGTTGCCGGTGTACCCGCGAAGATGTGGCTCACCAACGAGCTATCCCTGCTGCTCTGCGCAAGTCCGTATGCAGCCGAACTGTCGGAGCGTATTTCATGAATGAGTTCGTTGAGACGCTGCTCGAAATGAAGTGGCACGAGCCAAAGAGTTCGTACGACGTGGTCATCATCGGCGGCGGCGGCCACGGTCTTGCCACGGCCTATTACCTCGCCACGCAACATGGCATTACCAACGTTGCGGTCATCGAGGCCAACTACATCGGCTCAGGCAACTCGGGTCGCAACACCACCATCATCAGAGCCAACTACGGCATCCCCGAATCGGTGCGGTTCTACCAACACAGCCTCGAGCTGTATGCCGGCCTCGAAGACGAAACCGGCTGCTGGATCATGCACGCCACCAAAGGTTTGCTGTGGATCGCGCACACCGAGACCGGCATGCGTGCCGAGCGAGCGAGGGCGCTGATCAACACGGCGTGCGGCGCCGAAACTCGTGTCGTGGGTCCACAAGAAATCAAGCAGATCTGTCCGCAGATTGATCTCACCGGCAGCGGCCGCTATCCGGTGCTTGGCGCCTCGTATCACGTTGGTGCCGCCACAGCTCGACACGACCGTGTGGTGTGGGCCTATGCGCAGGGAGCCATGCAGCGCGGTGTCACCGTGTTGCAGCACACCAAGGTCACCGGCCTCATCCGCGACGGCGAGCGCGTTGTGGGCGTCGAAACCGACCGTGGCCCGATTTCAGCAGGCATCGTGATGAGCGCCGTAGGCGGCAATGTCACCAAGATCGCCGCACACGCCGATGTGCGTCTGCCCGTTCGCACACATGCATTGCAAGCGTTCGTGACCAACGCCTATGCACCCGGTTTCTCGGGCATCATCAGTGACTCCGAGTTGTCGTGTTACGTCTCGCAGACACCGCGTGGACAAATGCTCATCGGGGCCGAGTTCGAGCCCCAACCCTCGTACTCGATGCAATCCAGCTTCAACTCACTCGCGAGCTGCGCAAAGAAGATCACCAGCTGTTTGCCGTTCCTTCGTGACCTGCGCGTGCTGCGCCAGTGGACCGGCATCTGCGATGTGTCGGCCGACTTCTCGCCCATCATGGGCTTCACCGGCGTCGACGGGTTCGTCATCTCAACCGGTTGGGGCACCTGGGGTTTCAAAGGCATCCCAGCCGGAGGCGAGCAAATGGCGCAACTCATTGCCACGGGTAAGACACCCGATCTCATCGCGCCATTCGCACTCGACCGCTTTGCCCGCGACCATGCAATGGCCGATCTCGGATCGGCAGGTACCCGCTGATGCTGTGGCTCTCTTGTCCAAATTGCGGCAGTCGCCCCATCGAAGAGTTCGGCTTCGGCGGCGAGCTGCCTACCGTGCCCGATCGCATCACCGATCCGCATGAGCGCGACATCGACTACGTGTGGATGTTCGACAATCTCGAAGGCACCAGCATCGAGCGCTGGTTCCATCAGGCTGGCTGTCGCCGCTGGCACACCGTTTCGCGCAACACCATCACCGACTCGCTCGATCTGTAACGACGCGCAGGCAACGGCCAGCGCAGGCAATCACGCCTCGACGTACGCGAAATTCTCGAGAGGAAAGCTCGAACGAACGAGGCTCTCGATCACATCGCACAGCGGACGAATCGCCGACAGCGTCATTCGCCGACCATCGTCGTACTGATTGGTGGTGGGCATGATCACAACCCGCGTAGCGGTTCGCGAGATTGTGACCACGACCAGCACCTGCAGACCATCGGCGTTCTCGAGGTGAGACGCATTGGTCAGCGACGAGCGCTCGCAAAACCCGATCGACGCAGCACATCCCTTGATGACGTGCATGATCTCATCGCGATCGATGGTCGTTGACACAACCACTTTGCCACGCGGCGGCTTCGGCCGAATCGGCAAGGGAAAAAATGCCGCTGCAGCGGGGGGTACTGCAGCGGCCGGTGCCACAGCGACGGGGGGAGCCGCCGAGGCACACGATGTTGGCAATGGTAGGCGACCGCGGCCGGGCAAACGCGCACCCTCAAGTCCGCCGTCGTTGCGCATTCCGATAGTTGGGTCCACGCTTCCTCCAGTGCTCATGTGAGCAGAGTAAGCCGACGACCTACATGAGTTAAGACCGAATAACGCATGTACCGAAGTACATGTACATGCATCCCTTCCCTCTACATGTCGTATCGGCGAGACTGACGGACGATGCGGGGGGAAACAGCGATTCGATCGGTAGAGCGCAGCTTGGCGATGATCGCCGGCCGCGAGGCGTGGAATGACGAGCGTCGCACTCAGTCGTCAGTTACCAGGCTGGCAGGCGTCCTTGAGGCCGCAGCCTTTCTCACAGCAGCCGTACTTGGCTGGACCTATCACCTCATGGCACACAACCGCTCAGGCTCGCGAGTAATCGTCTACGCCCCACTCGCGTTCACCCTTGTGTGTCTCCTGTTCTCGGTGAGACAACTTCAGGTTGCGGTCATCGGGAGAGACATCCCGTTTCCCTATGCCGCTCGTGTCGCGATCCGGTCTATTCTCGGTGTAGCACTCATCACAAGCGCATTCGCCGTCATGCCCGGATGGGCCTCATTGAACACGTGGCCCATTGGCACCGCCCTCGGAGCCGATGCCGTTCTCACCTCGTGGGCCCTCGGCTGGCAGCTACGGCCTGCACGATGGTGGCCTGCATTTTTGATCTCTCCGTATCACCTTGGTGCGGTTGGAGGGTTGCTCGGCGCAGCCACCTTTCAACACTCAGGTTCCGTATGGAGTACCGCATTTCCAGTGCTCGTCACTGTGCATCTTTGGGTGATGATCGCCTCGCTCTCTGCTTGGGGGCTCAACAAACTCCTCGACAACGAGAAGGCCGACCGACAACGCGCATACGACACGGCCGCAAACATTGAGCATCAAAAGAACGCACATTGGTTGCACGACGACCTCTGCGCACAGCTACGTCTGGTCTCGATCCAAGTGCAATCGCGGTCCATCGAACTTGAAGACGTGGCCCAACTGCTCGACGACCTCGACCATCAGATTCGACTGCGCCAGCTCGACGCGATCTTCGCCACAGAGACCGTGCGCGTCGCCGAGATCATCCAACCATGGTTACGCCGAGCACAGAACAACGGTGTTCTGATCGACCGCGTTCCATCCCTCGACGATGTGTCGATGATTGTGTCCAGCGAGGTAGGTCGAGATTTCTCGCACGCCGTCAGCGTGCTTACCTCGAACGCCCTCAACGCGGGCGCCACGCGCATCAGCTTCGACGTAACCCAAAGCGACGACCACCTCAGCATTGCCATCACCGACGATGCTGGCGGCCTCACGCCCTCCGAACTGCCAGTAGGCCGCGCGCTGTGGTCGCTGCAGCAAGATCTCGGCGAAGGCCATCTCGTTGTGGTTCCCACGGCTACTGGCACCAAGGTGCAAGCCAATGTGGCTCTTACCGAAAGGAACCATCGTGGCGCAATTGTTGCTCGTTGATGACGCCAGTGCCCTCGCCGAGCTGTTTGCGCTCGCTATCGAAAGCAAACTGAACCATCAGGTTGAGGTCGCAGTATCGCTCGCCGACGTAGGCGATTCGCTGAAGAAGATCGCACGCCTCGATCTCGCCATCGTCGACCTCTCGTTTCCACAAGAGCAGGGCACGGGCCTCGACGCATTGGCCGAAATACACCTTGCGTGCCCATCGGCGAAACTCGCCATCATCACGCAAGGCGACCTGTGGGTAGCGCAGGTCCTACGCGATGCCTGGGAGCTGCTGCCCATTGCCACTGTGATCTCCAAGAGCGCACCGCTGGCCTATCAACTCGCAGCGATTGAGTCCGTCATCAAGACGGGAAGCGCTCCGATAGATCCGGCGGTGCAGACTCTTCTGCCCGCAAAGCGCTCGCCATATCGAACCCTTTCGAGCTTCGCCTCGTTGGTGCATCACGGAGGTCATGCCAAACTCTGGAGCGCTCTGCTCAGCTCAAACGATCCCACGTACAAAGAGATCGCCGACATCTCAGGGCTCAAGCTGAACACTGTGAAGAACTACCGTGCACAGCTCTTGCCAGACCTCGTCGTGCACGGTCTCGACGACCCAACGCTGCGACAGATGCGCGACTTTGCGATTCGTTGCCGGCCTTTCCTTGCCCCATACCTCGACGTTCGCGACAGTAAATGAATCGCTTCGTCACAGGCACCTTTGCGCTCGGACTCGGATTTGGCGCCACCTTCGGCGCGTTCAAAATGAGCGAATACGTCACAACCAGACAAACAAAAGACGAGCGACTGGGCTCCATCGACTTTGGCAAATATTGCGACGGCCTCTACGGACACGGGGCGACCTCGGTCAACATGTCGAACGACATCTATGGATGGGTCTGCACGTATCGCCGCAACGAACAGTTCAGTGTCGTGAAAATCGACGCCGACCAAGCGTGTGCACTGCTCTACCCGGGCGACACGTACGCCAAGGCCGATGACCCTCGCGTTGAGACCAGCTGGAACTGCTTGCGAGGCAAGAAGCGCTAGGCCGTGCCGGGCGTTATCGGGTGGGCCGCTTTGCGAGGTAGTCGGCGAGCAACTGGTTGGCCTGTTTCGAAGCCGCGTCGAGCGCTGCACCCGGCTCCGCGTGATCATCGAGGATGGCGTGTGTCAGAGCCCAAAAAACTGGATCGATCGACGGGCCATACAGCGACCCGGCAGAAGCGGCGGTGCCCGGCATTGACTTGAGTTGGTCGTAACCAACTTTGAGCTCAGGGTGTTGCTTCCAAGCCGCCGCTACCGCAGGCTCATTCGCAACGGCTTCGCTCGGCGGTATGTACCCAGTGGCAACATCGAACGGTGCCAGCTGGCTTGGTTCGGCGAGCCAACGAACTACGTTCCACGCAGCTCCAGCGCGCTCGGGCGACTGATGGTCGAGGACAAACAGCGCGTTGCCGCCGACAAGGCCGCCCGTGTGAGGACCGGGCATTGGGCCGACACCAAGCTTGAAGTTCGAGAGTTGTCCACGACCCTCAACCGCCAAGATGTCGCCAATCGAGCCTGAGGTATGAATCGACATCGTTGAATCAACAATCACGCGAACGAGGTCTTCTTGACCCGTTTGTTGGCCGCCGATCCATGCCGCGCCGCCAGTACGAACCAACTCAGCGAGCCAGGTCATAGCGGCCCGGTTGTCGGCCGTGTTGAAGTTGACCGAAATTTTTTCGCCGCTTCGACCATTGTTCGGCGTGGCCACAACCTCGCCGCGCTGGGCGGCCCACTGCTGAATCACATAGTTGGCATACCACTCGTGGATCACAAGGCCGTACTTGCCAACCCCACTCTTCACGATGGCCTTCGAAGCTGCCATCAAGGCGTCGGGGGTAGTGGGTGGGTGCGTCGGATCAAGACCCGCTGCGGTCATTTCATTCGCGTCGAACAGCAACAGCAACGTAGACACGCCGTACGGAACTGCTTGCAGTTCGCCACCGACGCTATACGCTGCGGCGACAACCGGAAGCAACGCTGAGGCTACTGCGCTGCCGCCCGCACACTGAGCGGGGGCAATGATACGACCAGTGTCGGTGAGCCGCTCGAGCGAGGCTGTTGACGAGATAACGATGTCGGGCCAATCCGCCTTCGGCGTAGCGTTCAAACGATCGAGCATCGCGCCAAAGCCTTTGAGGTTCTCGGCCTTGAGCGTGATTTCGGTCTGACGCGCATTGAACTCTGCGACAAGCTCGTTGAATACCTTCCCTGCGTTTTGGTCTGGAAGGATGTGCCAAATGGTGATGGTCTGGTGACCGGTGGAGTCGACACACCGCGGCGCAGATACTGGCACAGTGGGCTCAGAGACGACCGAGCTCGGGGCCTCAGGCTCATCTGTTACAGGAACTGACGCATTAGAGGTTGCTGAACTGCAGCCAGCTGCCAACGCCCCTACAAGAATGATCCTCACAATGCGATTGACCATAAACAGCGGCTCCAAGCCTGCGAGAAAACCTGTTGAGATCCGGAACTACTGATAAACACCGTAGCTCAGGTATCGAGCAGTGCCGTTCAAACCAGCACAATCTCGTACACCGTTTTGCTCAGTCTTCAGTGTCCGATTTCGGGCGCATTGGCAACGTATTGCGCCATTCGCCATCAAGATCGCGGAGCGCTGCGGCAACAGCCGGCGCAGTTGGCACAAGGCCAATCTCACCAACGCCTTTGATGCCATACGGAGATCGGGGCTGAGGCACCTCGACCAACTGCACTTCGATTATCGGCACATCTTTGGCGCGCATGATTCCGAGCGAACGCAACGTGGTGTTGGTGGGGAAGCCGGTCTCGGGGTCGTGAGGAAACTGTTCGGTGAGCGCGTAGCCCAAGCCCATATGCACGCTGCCTTCAATCTGGCCTTCGCACAACAACGGATTCACCGCACGACCCACATCGTGCACCGCGACAACACGCTCAACAATGCCGGTACCGCGATCGATAACCGCCATCTGCGCTGCATAACCGAACGCCGCGTGAATCAGCGGATTTGGCGCATCGGGGTCACCGATCTTTTGCGTCCAATCGACGAGGTGCTCACCGACATAGTCGATGCCCGCCGCGCAGCCCCCGGCAACGGCGGCCAACGCTGCTTGCTGCACCGAGCCCGCCGCCATCAACGTGCCTCGCGAGCCGGTTGTCTGTCCGAAGCCCAACTGCCGAGTGGTGTCGACAATGACCTCGATGCGATTGGGGTCGACGCCAAGTTCTTCGGCGGCAATCTGCAACGCCACTGTGTGTACGCCTTGGCCCATCTCGGTGAACCCGTGACGCACCTCGATGTCGCGCCCACTCGCGTCGGGGGTTTCGCGAAAGCGAACCACTGCTCGACACAACTCGCGAAAGCCATTGCCGAGTCCGCTGTTCTTCAACCCGAGCCCAAGGCCTACGGCCTTGCCCGCAGCGCGCGCTTCGTCGTAGCGCTGCTTGATGGCATCGAGACACGCTTCGGCGCCGGCACTGCCTTCGTCCATCACCTGGCCCGGACCCCACACCTCGCCGGGGTGGATCACGTTTCGCTTACGAATCTCCCAACCCGAAATACCCACCTGATGCGCGAGGCGATCGAGCACGCCCTCCATTGCGAACTGAGCCTGATTGGCACCAAAGCCCCGGAACGCTCCGCACACGGGATTATTGGTTCGCGCGGCCACGGCGGTGACATCGATGGCTGGCACTCGGTACGGGCCGCTGGCGTGGCCCGCGGCTCGCTCGAGAACCTTCATGCCCACGCTGGCGTACGCACCAGAGTCACCAACCGCATGCACGCGCAGACCGGTGAGCTTGCCGTCGGCATCGCAACCGGCCCAGTACTCGAGCATGATCGGATGACGCTTGGCGTGCATGCGCAGGCTCTCTTCGCGGCTCACGGTGCATTTCACCGGAGTCTTCAACCACCACGCGGCAAGTGCCGTGTGCGCCTGGTTACACATGTCTTCTTTGCCGCCGAACGCACCGCCGTTTGAGACCAGCGTGACAACGACCCTGTCGTTGTTCACGCCGAGCATGCGCGCGATGTCGTCGCGGTCGTCCCACACGCCTTGGCCGCCGCTGTACACGTGCAAGATGCCATCGGGCTGCGGCACAGCCAGCGTGCTTTCGGGTTCAAGAAACGCATGCTCGATGCGTTGCGTAGAGAACACCTCGTGCACGGTGAAGGCGCTACCCGCAAGGGCGGCATCGACATCGCCACGCGAGTACTCGCTGGTACTCAATACGTTCGAGGCCGTGCCCCACACCGCCACTGGCGCATCGGGTAGCAAGGCTGCAATTGGATCTGTTACCGGGGCGAGTGGGTTATAGGTAACCGCAATCAACTGCGCCGCCGCACGAGCATGCTCGCGGGTGTCGGCAACAACCACTGCAAGCACATCGCCTGCGTAACTGGTGCGACCTCCGACCGGAATCATCACCGGCCAGTCCTTGTAAATGATGCCCACCATCAGCTCGCCAGGAATGTCGGCGGCAGTGAACACAGCCGTAACGCCTGTAGCGGCCTCGGCGGCGCTGGTGTCGATAGCCAACACATCGGCGCGGGTGTGATCGGTGAGATGCAGTGCGGCGTGAAGCATGCCCGGCACGCGCATGTCGTCGACATAGCCACGATCGCCCAGAGTGAGCTCGCGAGCTTCGTACTTGGCACCGTTGCCACCAACGGCATCAGACAGCGCTGGCTCAAAGGTCTTGCCAGAGGCCACGCCTTCGATGGCGTCGAGCACCTTCACGTAGCCGGTGCAACGACACAGGTGAGCACCGAGGTGCCGCGCCATATCGCCGCGCTGAAGATCGGCGCCCTTCTTGTCGATCTGCGCCTTGGCGCGCATGACAATGCCAGGGATACAGAAGCCACACTGCAATCCACCACAGGCGGCAAACGCGTTGGCGAATCGATCGCGCTCGTCAGCATCAACGCCTTCGAGCGTGACGACAGACTTACCCTCGATCTTTGCGATCGGCTGCTGGCAGCTGACCACAGCCTTGCCGTCGATGAGCACAGTGCAACATCCGCACTGCCCACTTGGCGAGCAACCATCTTTGGGCGAGGTGATGTCGAGTTCGTCGCGCAGGGCCGACAGCAGGTGCGGATGATCGCTACGCACGCTTACCGGCGTGCCATTCACGATGAATGGCACGGTCGTTGAGGCAGCAGATTCAGTCACGTTTTACATTTTGTCAAAGTCGGCGCCATTTAGGAACACTAAGCGCGCAAACCATTGGGATCGTGGAGCCTGACTACGACAGCGAGTCGGCATCATCACCTACATACGTGACCAACACGCGTTGCATGTTGATGATGCGACACTCCTCGCTCGACAACGTGAGATGCGTGAAACCAGGTTGATGCAGGCCCCGCTGAAACCGCTTGAGCATCGAGAGGTCTTGATCGATCACAACGCCAAGGCTTGCGTCTGCAGGCAGCGCAACGTCGAAGGGTTTGGCGGCGGGTGCACCTTGGGGCTCACGTGCAAGCAGATACATCGAAAGCTCTGCGTGATCGGGCGTGGCCCCTGGCCGCGAGATGAGCACGTTGACCATGTCTCCCCACACCAGCACGGTGGTGTTGGGAAACAGGTTGTACTGCGAGAGCCGCAGGAGACCGTCGGTGTCGTAGCCCGACAGGTCGATGCCGCGGGTGAGCTGATGCTCACGAATTCGTTGCGCAATGACATCGCGAATGGTCTGGCCCTCGGGCGGAACCAGAGCCTGCGATTGGGTCTTGAACTCGGGCCCCATGCGCTCGCCCTGAGTAACCACAAATGAATCCCACACCGCTTGATCGCTGCGGTCGCGCAGCCGCGGACTCGCCACGCCGTAGCGCTGATGCGACACAGAATGATGATCCCAAACGTGTTGCTCGGTATTCATGTCGTCGATGCTCGCCAACATTTCTGGGTGGATGCCCTGCACGTGATACGTCTCGCTGAAACCGTCGGCGACAACCTTCCAGTTGCTGTCTACGTTCGAGGTGGTGGTGAAACTGCACCGAAACTCGTGCAGATTGGCCCACTCGCTGTCGCGCGGGACGCCTTCGAGATATTCGTCCAGCGGCGCAGCGTGCGTATCAAGATTCACAAAGACCAGCGGACCCCACGTATCGACACGCGCAGTGATGAGCCCTAGCTCGTTGTTGTCGAGCGTTCCGAAACCCTTGCGCGACGGCACCTCGCGCAAGGCCCCCGAGAGATCCCACGCCCACCGGTGATACGGGCAACGCAGTTCTTCTAAGCCTGATCCGCTGCCTTCGCAGATGGCATTGCCACGATGCAGACATACGTTTTGAAATGCGCGCAACTCGCCGTCGTGGTCGCGAACGATGATGACGCTGTAGCGGCCGCACCGGTACTCGTAGAAGTCACCTGGCTCACGGACATGATCAACCGTGCACGCAACTTGCCATACGCGCGGCCACATTCGCTCGGCCTCGAGAGCCGCGAAATCGGGCGAGGTATAGCGAGCCGATGGCACCCTCACTGGCACGACCGACTCGCTCACTCAGTTACCAGTGAGTTCGCTGATGTCGACACTTTGATCTGCGGCTGGCAGCGCAAGCGTGACCTTGGGATTGATCTCGGTGTAGCGAGCCGCGTAGTCGAAGGTCTGATCGGCTACGGCGATGCCGAACTTGATCTGTCGGATGTAGTTATGGATGTCGACCCAAACCTCGTAGGTCACAACGTCGGGCAGCGTGACGCCGCTATCGCCGAGCAACTTCTTGCGGGTGACACCGGCAACCTTGAGCGCATCATCGGTCTTCACGTCAAAGGAAAAATGCTCAGCTGCCACGCCGCCGAGAATTGTCTCGCGTGCGATGTCTCTGACGCTCGTGGCTTGATCGACCAAGGCGGCGCCTCCAAGCGGATCATCCATGCCCGGCAGCACGACATCGGTCAAATCGACGCCATCGGCCTCAGCCACCTTTTTGAGGTCAACATGAACCCAGGTCTTGCCCGCCGGCAGCGTTTGCCCAAGACCATCGGCTGAAACGAACATCACCAGGCCGTGCAGATCGAGATATGCCGACAGCGTCTTGCCGCCTGATACCCCAAGCGCGGCGCCATCAAGATCCATCTTCATCAGGCCAGCATTGACGTCGAGGACACCCGAAATTGGCGGTGCCGATGCACCAGCGGAGACTTCTACTTCGAAGCGCAAGCGCTGGACATTCTTGGTGGCTGCGCCCGAAGCCTTCAACGAGAACGCGGCGGGGTCTTTGGGCTTCAGAACAAACGACAGCGCGACGATCATTGCCAGCACAACGACGCCACCAACAACACCGCGGCGCACACGCCGCACTTTCAACACCGGGGTTTCGACGACTACTGACTCGTAGCGGCCAGCAGACACGTTGGTGGGCACATCGGTAGGCGGCGCCCAAGAAGCCCCAGTGAGGTCGTCGTCGTCAGTCATCGCGCCGACGCTAGTCGGGCAGAATGACTCCACGTTGCGATGTGATACGGCCGTACACCTCAGGACGTCGGTAGCGATCGAAGTTGAACAACGTGCCGGTGTAGCGAGCGCACCAGTCGAGATCGCAACGCGCCACGATGAGTTCGTCGTCGGTGGTCAATGTCTGCGCAACGATCTGGCCGCTGGGTGCAACGATCATCGATTGGCCAAGCGAATCGACGCCCTCTTCAACGCCCGCCTTGGCCACGCCAACCACCCATGTGCCGTTTTGATACGCGCCGCTTTGCATCACCAATGCGTTATGAAAACCCTGCAAGATGTCTTGGCTCGGGTCTGGCACGTAATGAATGGGCGTGTTGTAGCCGCACAGAATCATCTCGACTCCCTGCAGACCCATCACCCGATACGACTCGGGCCAGCGGCGGTCGTTACAGATCATCATTCCGATCACGCCATCAAATGCTCGCCAAACACCGAAGCCTTCATTACTTGGCTCGAAGTAATAACGCTCGGCATGTTGAAAGGGCCGACCGGGCTCGTGATGTTCGTGGCCCGGAATGTGCACCTTGCGGTACGTGGCAACAATCGAACCGTCGCGCTCTACAAGTGTCTGCACGTTATAGCGGTGGCGGGTGCCGTCGGCGTCGGTCTCGATGCTTGCGTAGCCAAGGCTGAACCCCATGCCGAGCCGCTTCGCTTCATCAAACAACGGCTGTGTGTCGGCGTTGGGCATCGCTGTTTCATACCAGTGGTCGGCTTCGGTGATGTCGTCCACAAACCAGCGCGGGAAGAACGTGGTGAGCGCAAGCTCAGGGAAGACAACCAGCTGCACGCCGTGTTCGTTGGCCTGATGCAGCAACGCAATCAACCGCTGCACCACGCTGGCACGGGAATGATCGCGTTGGATGGGTCCGAGTTGCGCTGCGCCAACGGTGAGAATTCGAGACATACGCCCACCACAGTGACGGCACGACCCCAACTGCGTCAAGTAATGACCAGTAGATAGTCAGGCAGCAGGGGCCGCAACGGGGGCTACAGCGCGCGCGATCTGCACCAGTTGTTGATCGCCATCGGCGACCATCCATGCCAGGCCTGGCCGTGCTGCAATGGGCAAGCGGCGCGGCAACACTGCGTTCAACAGATCGCCATCGAGATCAGAGCAAGCGGCCATCACCAAGCCGAGGCGCGACCTACGCACTGCGTTTGTCCAGTGCCCGTAGGCCGAACGCAACGCATCGGGGCGTGCAGCGGCCGCAACCGTGACGCCCTCTCGTCGGCTCGACACCAGTTCGGTCAAGCCGCCGTGCTCATCATTCACCAGCTCGGCATCGTCGATCACTAACAACGCATCACCACCTGCCGGCAACGCAGCGAGCATTGCGTCAACCGTCTGGAACACATGGCCCTCACGCGCGCTGCTGCGACGCGGCGGCAGCGACCCGACCCACCCACTCGGGTGGGCCTGCTGCCACGCCGAACACACCGTGTGCAGCGTGGCGCTTCGCCCGCTTCGATACGGCCCCACCACCAGTAGATGCTCTCCGCTCGGCACGGCCATGGCGCTGGGCTGTAGCGAGCTATACGACATGCCGATCAATAGCTCGAGGTCGCAACCCGACTTCACGGTGGCCGGCAGCGCGGCTAGATCCACGTGAGATGGCAGCGAACCGAGCGGTCGGGCGATGCGGCGAGCTGACCTGGGCGCGGCACCCTCGAACATCGTCTCGTCGACTGCTCTCACTTGCGCCTCGCAACGCGTACGCACATCGACAAAGCGCCCCGGCACGGCTTCAGGAAGCATGAGCGCACGCAGACCGAGCGCTAACGCATCGCCGGCATCGGCAAGATGAAACACCCAACGCTCCGCCATCTGACTGAGCATGCCCGAAGGCACTGCAGCTGGCCGAGTAGTGGTGATCACCACGCCTATGCCAACCGACTGACCCTCAGCGATGAGTGCGTCGAGCTGAGCAAGTTGCTCGAAGAGATCGCTCGACTCAAGCTCGGCGCGCAGCGCTCCGATGCCGTCGATCATCAAGACAATCGATGCCGCGGATGAACTTGCCGGTCGCGATTTGCGACTCACACGCTCGCCGTCGAGCATTGCCAAAAGACGCGTCAGACGCTCACGATCGCGCAACTCAACAACCGTTGCGCAGCCACTCGCCGACTCAAGATGCTTCAGCCGCGGACTTCCCATTGCGTCGATCACAAACAGTTCGACGGTGGCCTGATACTGCGACAAATGCGCAACGAGGGCGAGAAGCGTTGAGGTTGAGCCCATACCGCTGGCGGCAGCGATCAGCAGGTTCCCGTCGCGAGGGCTCCAGTGCAACATGGGCTGCTGCTGACGATCGGGGTCGTCGATAATGCCGATTGCGTTCGGCGCCACGACAGAGCGATCGAGCACTGTTGGCAACGGATCCAGCCACGGACGGTGCGGCGCTGCGACACCAAGTTGAGTTGCAGCCGCGCTGACCGCTCGGACCAACGTGCTCAGCTCGGTGGGCTGCGCACCGTTGTCTTCGGTGGGTATGTGAGACGCCACAGCAGCGGTGCTGTCGCCGAACTCATCCACCCTGAGATGACCAGCGGCCGCGACAACAGGACCGGTTGACCGTGCCGTCTGAAACATCACGTGCTCGTCGCTACCAAGACGCATAATCGCTCGACCCGCAAGCGCACGCGGCAATGCTGCCGCAGCTGGTTCGCCGATCACGTCATTCGAGTCAGCCGGGTCCTGCACGCGCAGCGCAATGCGCAGGTTTGTGTTGGCGCGAATGTCATCACCGATCACTCCGTTCGGACGCTGCGTGGCCAGCACCAGATGCACACCAAGACTGCGCCCGCGCTGCGCTATCCCAAGCAACGCTCCGATGAACGACGGCTGTTGTACCGCGAGCGTTGCGAACTCATCGATCACCACAACTAGGCGCGCAAGGCGCACCAGCATTGGGTCATTCGCTCGCATCGATCGATACGACGACAGGTCAGTAGCGCCGGCATCGCGGAGCAGTCGTTCGCGGCGACGCAGTTCAGCCTCAAGGCTGCGCAACGCACGATCACCAAGACGCTCATCAAGATCGGTCACCACACCAACAACATGCGGCAGATCGACACACGCATCAAATGTTGCGCCGCCCTTGTAGTCGACAAGCACAAACGTGATGTCGTCGGGACTCAATCGTGCGCAGAGGCCAACCACAAGGCTGCGCAACAACTCACTTTTGCCCGCCCCTGTGGTGCCTGCGATGAGGGCGTGCGGTCCGTCGCCAGCCAAGTCGATCTCCACAACTCCGTCGGCCGCAACGCCAATCGGCGCGCACGGCGCAGGGTCGAAGCCGTTCGAGTTCCATTGCCCGGCCACTGATTCGGTCAACAGCGAATGGTCGTGCGAATTCAGGCCGAGCAGTTCGATGAGCCCCACGCCCCGCGGGATCGCCGAGGTTTCATCGACCGCTTCAGGATCGATGAGTCCGGCAATGGCTGCTGATGCCCGAAGCGCCTGAGCCACCGACGCGGCCGCGACATGCACGGCTACTGGTTTAACAGACGAGCGAGTGTCAGCCGTCCACAACCCCCGCGCATGATCGTCAACTGTCAACGATCGAGTCGCAATCGCAGGAACATCGTTGGGGGAAGCACACAACAAGAGCACCACCACATCGCGCCGCGAAGCAAGCAGACGTCGCAGTGGGCTGGTCCGCGCCGAGAACAAACTGGGGCGGTCTACGACAACAACAAGTGGCCGAGCGTCATCGAGATCGAGATCGCCCACGAACTGGCCGACCTCGTGAGCACTCACGATCATCGGCGCGCCAACCGGATCGACCGACTGCGGCAACCACCCCAAGCAACCCCACTCAGCTGGATTGTCGACCACTATTGCGAGCTGCCAGTCGGCGGGGCCGCTTGCAGCCGCAAGCTGCACAACAGCGCTGCGAACAACGCCAGCAGCCACGCGTGGGGCGCCGACAAATGCAGTGACCGACCCGGAGTCCAGCGTGACCGGGTAGGCAACATTGTCGATGCGGGCCGCTGCGCGAATCGCGGTCACTACATCGGGCGCCGAATCGTCGCTCAGTCCGCCAACTTGCGGTTTCCAATCGGCGGTGCCCCGCCCGATAGACACCGTGAACGCATCTCGATCGCCACGACGCACCGACCACAGCGAAGCGTGACGAGCGGTCATGGCTGTGAGCGCTGCATCGAGGGTCGACGCAGTGGCTCGATGAAAGAAATGCGCCGCAATGCGCTGCTCACGCAATCCCGCATCGAAGTTCAGCAGGGCCTGCTCGTATCGGCGATCGGCCTTAGCCTGGGCCCGCCCTCCTGAGTATCGCTGCGCGACCCACGTGCCTGCCGCCACGAACGCACCCATAAGTCCGAACAACAGGAAGGTCGATTGACCGAGTACCAACGCCATCGCCACCGCGCCAACCACGCCAAGGACTGCGGGAATGAGTGCGCTCGTGGCCACCCTCGACCCTGTTCGCTCTCGCTGCGGGGCCTGCACGGTCGGCGGCTCGAAGGCGCGAATCTGACGAGGCGAGCGAACAAACGGCGTGCGCCACGGGTTCGTCGCTGGCGCGATTCGCGCAGCCCGCTGGCGCGATACGTCGACGGTGGGGGCCGCGTCAATGTTGTCGCGTACTGCGCGCAGCTCAAGCAAGCTCGAGCCAATCTCAATGCATTGTCCCGCGCTCACGCGCTCGCGACCCTCAATCGGTCGCCCATCCACTGCCGCGCACGCGCGCCCGGCAAGTTGCGTGAGGCACATCGTGGCGTCCTCGCACACCTCAAGGCTGGCGTGGTGGAGCTCAAGCTCAGGGTCGCCGCAGCGAACGCTCGCCAGCGGCGCTCGGCCAATGAGATGCGATCCGGCGGCCAGTCGAACGCTGGCACCCGCGTCGGGTCCCGCTACCCAAACGACCTCAATTATTGGGTGGCCTATGGCCGTCGGCAATGGGGCGTACGTCAACAACGATCCGTGCTGAATACCGCTGGCGTGCACGCACTGTTGAGGGTCTACCGCTGCGCCATCTACATAGATCTCGCGGCTCAGATCTTGTTGGCCTTGCTGCGCGAGCGCCAGATGAAGGTCGGCAAACGTGGTGGCCTCGCTCGCCGCGCTCACAACCAACCGTCGGCCGTCGGGAGCCACGAGGTCGAATGAGCCATCACAGATGCGGGCAGAAGTGGTGCAATCGTTGAGCGTCACGGCGGGGTGAGTGGAAGCAACTGCATTTCTGCGGAAAGTAAAACGGCTCACAGACCACGACTTGCCGGTTTCTTAACAAAAGTCGACGGTTCTGTGAGGCCCCCGGTGAGACCAGCGATGACCCCGAAATCGCATCGTGGCCGCCATGAATCACCCACAACTTCCCCACCAGTACCACCCTCGCTCATCAGCCCCCAACCGCAGCCAACATTCACCAGTTCTGCGCCAACTGCACGACGAATGGCGTCACATCAGTATCGGCGCCAGCGAATTGCGCACTGCGAACAGTTGGGGCTTGCCCGGTCGCCCAGTGCACTCGCTCGATGAAGTGCTCAGCCGCTGTGGCTTCCGAGCAGCACCGCTACCCGGTGAGGCTCCGGAGCCACATGTGGCCGATGACAACGAGCACTACTTACTCAGCGTGGTCGAGCTTGCCCGCACCAGCACGCTGGCGGCGCGGGTGGTGTTGCAGCGCATCTTGCCCGGCCTCAGCGCCGTCGCAGGCCGCCACTCGATGAACCGCACCCAACGCCATGCCGTGCTCGATGACCTTGTGGCTAATGCGTGGCCGATCATCTTGAAATACCCAGTAGAGCGGCGGCCGCGATACATCGTGGCCAATCTGGTTCGGGACACCTCGTTCGAGACGTTCGTTCGTCCGATTCGTCGTAAGTCGTCGGGCGAGATTCCCACCTCGCACGACCGCATGACTGAGAGCGCATGCGAGCAGCCGGTCGAAGCGCTCGACGAACTTGTGGGCATCCTGAACGCGGCTCGTAGCCAAGGGATCGACCAAGCAGACATCGATCTCATCTGTCAGATCGTCAGCATGGGCCGACCTGAAGATGTGGCGCTGGTGCTCAATGTGACCCCGCGCACGGTGCGCAACCACCGCAACGCGATCGTTCACCGACTGCGCAACGTTGTTGCCGAAGCAGCGTGAGGCGGGTCAGTGAAAGCGACGCAGGCGAAGACTATTGGTGAGCACAAACACGCTCGAGCTCGCCATCGCCAGTCCAGCGATGACCGGGTTCAGAAAACCCGCAGCTGCCAACGGAAGCGCGGCCACGTTGTAGGCAAACGCCCAGAACAGGTTGCCCTTGATAGTGCTCAAGGTTCGCCGACTCAAGCGCAATGCGTCGGCGGCGCCACGCAGGTCGCCGCTCACGATGGTGAGGTCGCTGGCCTCGATAGCGGCGTCGGTGCCGGTGCCCATCGCGATGCCGATGTCAGCCTGCGCCAACGCAGCTGCGTCGTTGACCCCATCGCCCACCATCGCCACGATGGCGCCTTCGGCTTGCAGACGCCGCACCACGTCGACCTTGTCGGTAGGCAGCACTTCAGAGATCACGTCGGCTTCGCCGATGCCTACTTCGCCGGCCACGGCAACGGCGGTGGCGCGGTTGTCGCCGGTGAGCAAGATCGGTCGCAAGCCCAGCGCGCGCAGACTGGCGATGGCCTCGCTGCTCGTTGGCTTCGGCGTGTCGGCAACTGCGATTACAACGCGCACCTCGCCGCCCCATCCGGCGGCAATCACCGTGCGCCCCAACGCTTGATTGCGTTGCACGGCTTCGACAAGCGCTGGCGACAGGTCTCCAAACTCAGCCGCCACAAAGTCGGGACGACCAGCGGCGGTGCGCGCGCCGTCGACCAAGCCGAGCACGCCGCGTCCAGGCTGATTCGCGAAGTCGCTTGGCGGTTGCAACGCGTGGGCGGTGTCGGCCGACTCGGCGGTCTCGACAGCGCGCACAATGGCTCGGGCCACCGGATGCTCGCTCGCCGACTCAAGCGAGGCAACCCGCCGCAATGCGAGGTCTCGATCTTGGCCGGGGCCGACAACAACATCGACTACATCCATCCGACCGGTGGTGACGGTGCCGGTCTTGTCGAGCACCACAGTGTTCACTTGGCGAGTGCTCTCAAGAATCTCGGGGCCTTTGATGATCAATCCAAGCTGCGCGCCGCGTCCAGTGCCCACGAGCAACGCAGTGGGCGTAGCCAATCCGAGGGCACATGGACACGCAATGATCAGCACCGCCACAGCAGCGGTAAACGAACGATTGGCATCGCCAGTAACGGCCAGCCACGTAACGAGTGTGGCGATCGCTCCCAGCACCACCACAGGCACGAAGACCGCGCTCACTCGATCGGCCAGTCGTTGCACAGGCGCCTTGCCCGATTGGGCATTTTCCACAAGTCGGGCGATGTGCGCCAAGGTCGTGTCGCTGCCCACGCGAGTGGCCCGCACAACCAGCCTGCCGCCCACGTTGATGGTGCCGCCGGTAACTGCCGAGTCGGGGCTTACATCAACCGGCACGCTTTCGCCGGTGAGCATCGATGCGTCCACTGCCGAAGTGCCGTCGGTGACAACACCATCGGCGGCGATCTTCTCGCCGGGCCGAACGACAAACGAGTCGCCAACACGCAGCTCAGCAACAGGCACGAGCACCTCAACCGAGCCACGAAGCACCGATGCTTCTTTGGCGCCAACATCGAGCAGCGCGCGCAGTGCAGCGCCAGATCTGCGCTTGGCGCGCGTCTCGAAATATCGCCCGGCGAGCATGAACACCACTACCGACGCCGCCACCTCGAGATACAACTCGCTGTGCGTCACCACTGCGTGGGTACCGGTGTGATTCATTGCGGCGGTTGTTCGCGCTGGCAGCAGCGTGAGCCGCATCTTCATCCCGGGGGTGCCGGCATCGCCCACAAACAGCGACCAGATACTCCAACCAAATGCGGCGATGACGCCCAACGACACGAGCGTGTCCATAGTTGAACTGCGCTGCACGGCGTTGCGCCACGCCGACAAATGAAACGGCCACGCACCCCAGATGGCCACGGGAGCCGCCATCGAAAACGACAGCCACTGCCAATTGCGAAACTGCAATGCGGGCACCATCGACAACACCACTACGGGCACAGCAAGCACGGCACTCACGATAAGTCGCCGGCGGAGATCGTTGGCTCGATTCTCGGCGGCACGCTCGAGCGGCGACAGTGCGTCGCTTTCGGCAGGCGACGATGCTGGCGGTGCATGCACCGAGGCGCCGTAGCCCAACGCCTTGACCACCTCGATCAATACTGCCGAGTCGGCTACACCCTCGGGGTACGAGACGGCGGCTCGTTCGGTCGCATAGTTCACCGTTGCAGTCACGCCATCAAGCCGATTGAGCTTCTTCTCAATACGCGCAGCACACGCCGCGCAGGTCATGCCGGTGACGTCGAGATCGACGGTTTCGTGGTCGAGCACCTCGGTGCCAGTAAGTGAGGTATTCACGGCGGCCTCAGCCGACCGGTTCGAATCCGGCTTCATCGACGGCTGCAAAAATCGAGGCCTGATCAAGATCGGCGCCAGACACCACAACAACTTTTGTGCCGAGATCAACAGTCACATCGGTGACTCCATCGAGTTTCGAAATCTCGCCCTTCACTGCTGCTTCGCAGTGACCACAGGTCATTCCCGGAACCGTGAATGAAAGAGTGTTCATGAGTTGGTCCTTTCGCTTGCCCTAGGCGCGCAACATGCGCTCGATGGCCTTGGTGGCCTCGGTTACTAGTTCTTCGGTGCGTGTTGAATCGCCCGACGCTGCGGCGCCGACAACGCAATGGCGAAGATGCTCATCGAGTAACAACAGGCCCACGCCTTGCAGCGCCTTACTTGCCGCCGCCACTTGGGTGAGTACATCGATGCAATACGTGTCGTCTTCGACGAGCCGCTGTAGGCCGCGCACCTGGCCCTCGATGCGACGCAACCGCGCCAACACTTGGGTCTTGTCGTCGTGATAGCCGGGCGTCACGTCATCCACATGATGAGTATACCCCTAGGGGGTATCGCGCGCAAACACACCGCGTCTCGTTAGGTCTCGTTAGCGGCGCTGCGTGAAATGGGCGTGGCGCTTCTCGAGAAACGACGCAATGCCCTCTTGCGCATCGGCGGTCACAGCCGCGGACGCCATCAGATCGATAGCGAATTCATATGCCCGATCTTGCGGCAGGCCGATCTGCTCATAGAAACCCTGCTTGCCCATCGCCTTCGAGAGCACGCTGCCGCGCGCGGCACGGGTGATGAGGTCGAGCGTGGCCGCGTCGAGTTCGGCAGCGGGAACCACCCGATTGATCAAGCCCCAGTCGGCAGCCGTTGCGGCATCGACAAGGTCGCCCGTGAGGGCCATCTCGAGCGCCCGCTTGCGACCGATGTTGCGAGCAACAGCAACGAGCGGGGTGTGGCAGAAGAGTCCGCCCTTGCCTCCCGGAATCGCAAAGCCTGCGGTGTCGGCGGCGACGGCGAGGTCGCACGTGGCCACCAGTTGGCACCCGGCCGCTGTGGCCAACGCATGCACCTTGGCCACCACGGGCTGGGGCATGGCCTGTACGGCATCCATCATTTCGGTGCACACCTCGAACAGGTGAGTGGTCTCGGCAACCGTGGCTCCGGCCATATCGCCGAAGTTGTGGCCGGCGCTAAACACCGGGCCGTTGGCGGCCAGAATCACGCCATCTGCTTCGCTGGATGAAACCTCGTGCAGCGCATGGGTGAGCTCGAGCATCATTTCCATCGAGAGTGCATTGCGCTTCTCGGGTCGGTTCAGCGTGATGGTGGCAATCGGCCCATCAATGCTGACGAGAAGCTGTTCGTAGACCACGGCGAAAGTCTCGCAGATTCTGCAGGTGGCTCATTCACCGTGGCCTCACGGGTGCTGTTCAAGCCGCAGGCCCAAGCCCGCACCGCTCTCGGCGGTCAACGTGAGCGCATCGCCATCAACCGCGAAATGAACCGCGCCGGTGAGCACGGCAAGCATGTGCTCTTCAAGTCTGGCTGCTTCACCCAAACAAGCCATGCGGGTTGTCGCCATCGCGTCGATCGTGACGGTGTCGCCAGAAACCGTGAATTGGGCAGAGCCGGTATTGCAGCCAAGGCTCGCCGCGAGCCTTCCGTCGCTACCGAACAGAATCGACCCAGCAGCGCCCTGCGGTGGCGTTGATGCAACGTCACCCTGGAAAATGGTGTCGACCAGCCACCTGGTTCCAACAAGCGAGGAGTCTGGTTGAGCGGTCTTCTTATCGAGCATCGTGATGGTGCCTGTGGAACCCGAGATCACAAGCGTGTCGGCATCGACTGTAAAGGTTGGACCAGCGGTCAACAACGAAACGAGCCACGCGTCTTGGCTCATCAGTTCGGGCGCGCAGCCCATCTCCGTTTGCGAAAGCGCATCGACGCGAAGCGTGCCATTCACCACCGAATAGGTTCCCCCGATCGAATTGCACCCAGCCTGCGCACCCAAGGTGCGCCGTGTGTCGAACGAGATCGAGATTGTTGTATTTGCAACCAACTCGTATCCGGTCACCTCAGTGGAGAGATACGTGCGCCCAGCCTCGGGCGAAGAACTCGACGAAGTCGCCGCAGTTGCGCCGCCCGTGATCTGGCTGCTGCCGCAACCGACGAGGGCACAGGAGACGAACAGCATGAGAAGGCGACCAGAGTTCATGCCCTTGAGACGTTAGGCGACCTGCATCTGGTTCCAGAACCAACTTCTTTGGGGCCCTAGCGAGATGGAATCAGCTGGGCAGTCGAAGCAGGCGACCTACCGCTGCGGCGAGCGGTGGCAGGTCGTGGTCGATGGTGGATCGGATGATGGCATGATCGGTGTCGAAGTAGCGGTGAGCGAGGTGATTGCGCATCGCGGCGATGTCACCCCACGCGATGTTGGGCTCCTGCGCGAGCACGTCGGTGCCGATGGCTTTGACGGCCTCGCCGATCTCGATGAGCCGAACCCTCACAGCGTCGAACACGAGGCCGTCGTCGAGTCCGCCGCGGGCAAGATGACCGCGAATCGCGTCGATAGCGATAACGATGTCGTTGAGCCACTGGTCGTCGCGTCGGGTCATAGGGCGATGGCCTCGGTGAGAGTGGCCTCGCGGACGGCCAGCTTGAGTGAGCTGGCAGGGACGACATCGACGTCGACGCCGAGCAGGTCTTTGAGTTCTCGTGTGAGCCCGGCGAGACCAACCAAACCAACTGCAGGATCGAGATCGACGAGTAGATCGATATCGCTGGTGTCGTGATCCTCGCCACGCGCAACGCTGCCAAAGACACGGACGTTGCCAGCGCCGCGTTGTTCGCAGGTGGAGATGACGGCACGACGATGTCGGCGAAGGCGTCGCCCGAGAGGGGTATCGGGAAGCCCGAGAGATCGGTTGATAGCCGGGACGAGTTCTAAGCGCAGGTGATTGCCGGTGGCTTCAACCAGCTTTCTGAGCATCTGGAAACCGGGTTCACGTTGGTCGGATTCGTAGGCGCTGATCACAGACTGAGCAACGCCGGCGCGTCGGGCCAGTTCGGTCTGCGACAGACGAGAGCGGCGGCGCGCATCGCGAATAATCGCTCCGGAGCTGTCGAAATTCATGCCGGGACGATATCACGGATCGTCTATATTGGTCGCGCCTGCCCAGATCAGCATGGCTCGTACCCGCCGAGTCATTCACAGGCTCGAATGGCATCTAAACTGGTGCGCCCCCTGGGGCTCGAACCCAGAACCAATGGATTAAAAGTCCACTGCTCTACCATTGAGCTAGAGGCGCTTGGCCGGCCAAGAAACGAGAAGCAACGCTCTCAGGTCTCAGTCCGTAACTCAGGCCATGACGCTAGCAGGTGACCCCGCAGTCGCCGTTGGCTGAATCGATTGTCGGTGCGGTTTCAAACGGGCGCACCGCCGGGCAGCACCCAGCGTCTACGCCTTTGAAAGTTCGAGTCCAGCTAGGTTTCCTTCGGCCCGCCACGCCTCGAGCACCTTGATGAACGCAATAGCTCCCCCGCCATAGCTGGCATTGCGAGTGCTTCGATCGCCCGGCTTGCCTTCGTTGTTGTAGTAGCCGGGGGTGCACGCCTCGAGGAACTTCTGATTGTTCTGCGACAGATCGATAATGGTCTGCACCCAAGCGTCTTCGGCCTCGGCGTTGGCCTCAATGACCGTGATGTCGTTTTCGAGAGCGTGGGTCACGATGTAGGCGAGGTGCTTACTCTGCTCGTCGATCATGTGCGGGAAGTTGACCGTGAAGCCCGACTGAGTGTTGCTAAAGATGAAGCAGTTCGGGAAACCGCGGCTGTGCATGCCGTGCAACGTGGAGGCGCCATCGGCCCACTTCTCGGTGAGCGTGATGCCATCGCGCCCAATGAGCTCGTAACCCGAGCGACGCACATAATCGGTGCCAACCTCGAAGCCAGTGGCGTACACAATGCAGTCGAGTTCGTACTCGACGCCATCGACCACAACGCCGCGTTCGGTGATGCGCTCAACGCCTCGGCCGTGCGTATCGACGAGCGTGACGTTACTGCGGTTAAAAGCAGGCAGATAGTCGTCGTGGAAACAGGGGCGCTTGCAGAACTGGCGGTAGTACGGCTTGAGTGCTTCGGCGGTTGCGGGGTCGTTCACGATGGTGTCAACGCGTGAACGGATCTGCTCCATCTTTTCGAAGTCGGCCATCTCGAGTGTGTTCGAAATGCCTTCGGGACTGAGGTCGGCCGCACCGCGGCGAACCATCACCAACAACTTGCCGATGATGTCGGTCCAGCCGTCGTTCACCATGTCTTCGGGCTCGAAGCCACCCGACACAAGCGTGTTGAAGTTCTCCATGCGGCGCTTCTGCCAACCGGGCTCGAGGGTGTCGACCCACTCGGGGTCGGTGGGCCGGTTGTTGCGCACATCGATCGACGATGGAGTGCGCTGAAACACGAACAGATGCTCGCTGCCCTCGGCGAGGTGAGGGATGCACTGCACAGCTGTGGCGCCGGTGCCGATAATGCCCACTCGCTTGCCCTGCAATCCGACAAGACCGCCATCGGAGTCGCCGCCGGTGTACGCGTAATCCCAACGGCTGGTGTGGAACGTGTGACCCTTGAAGCTTTCGATGCCAGCAATCGCTGGCAGCTTGGGGCGATGCAACGGCCCATTGGCCATGCACACAAAACGAGCACGCATACGATCGCCACGATTGGTGGAGATGATCCAGCGCTCGCTGTCGTTGTCCCATGACATCTCGGTCACTTCAGTCTGAAAGCACGCGTTGTCGTAGAGGCCGAAGTGCTGACCGATCGCGTGACAGTGCGCCAAGATCTCGGGGGCACGCGTGTACTTCTCGCGAGGGATGTAACCAATCTCTTCGAGCAACGGAAGGTAGATATACGACTCAACATCGCACATGGCACCGGGGTAACGATTCCAGTACCACGTGCCGCCGAAGTCGCCGCCCTTTTCGATAACCCGAATGTCTTTGACTCCGGCTTCACGAAGTCGAGCGCCCGCAAGGAGACCGCCAAAACCGCCACCGATAATGACCACATCGGTCTCGTCGGTGAGCGGCGCGCGTGTGAGCGGATCGACATATGGGTCCACGAGATAGCGCGCGAAGTCGCCAGCAACCTCGAGATATTGCTCGTTGCCATCGGCACGCAAACGCTTGTCTCGCTCGGCGCGATATTTGTCGCGCAGCGCGTCGGCATCGAAAGACGCAGCAGCAGCCTTGTCGTCAGAATGAGTTGTCGACATTCGAATACCTCGATGTGTTGGGCCGCGTAGCGAGCGACCATCGACTAGTTCTTACTACGCCGCCGGCGCCCGCCGCCGAGCCGAAACCCAACGATTCATCGCGACCCGCTGAGTTTGTTGAAGACGATTGGTGAATGCTCGACCAAATGTCTTCAACAAAACGTTTGTTGAAGCGAAGTGGTGTTGGCGGTGGCGGCAGTGGCGGCGAGGGGCGGCTTATGACTCGAGCTGGTGGCCAAGCGACTGCACGGCCTCGATGAACTCGTCGATCATGTCGTAGACCACTTGCGCAGCGGTCTTGGTGGTGTTCATCGTGCCGACGATCTGACCAACGAAATAGTTGGTGAGTTGCTCGGCGCCAGACCCGGGTCGAAGGGCAGCGCGATCGATGCGCTGCAACGCCTCGCCAACCAAGATGGGCTGCATGGGCATACCCAATGGCTGAGGATGCGTGGGGTCGTCCCATTCGTCGGTCCAAGCCGTACGCAACTGCCGCGCTGGCTTGCCGGTGCGTGAGCGCGAGCGAACCGTATCGGACGACGTGGCCTCGAGGAACTTGCGCTTCACGGTTGGATGCGTCTCGGCCTCTTCGGTGGTGAGCCACACGGAACCGCACCACACACCTGCTGCGCCGAGCGCCATCGCTGCGGCCATCTGCCGTCCGCGGCCAATGCCACCAGCACCGAGCA
>Ga0194055_10000186_pt1 | contig 48100 bp, 48 predicted proteins | sample SepL449m_MetaG_FD_155482 | JGI IMG/M metagenome (GOLD analysis project Ga0194055, IMG submission 155482) | Anoxic zone freshwater microbial communities from boreal shield lake in IISD Experimental Lakes Area, Ontario, Canada - Sep2016-L442-9m | ecosystem: Environmental > Aquatic > Freshwater >... | reverse complement strand
AGAAGGCACCGATGAGCGCTCGCGCGAAGAGAAGAAGGCACCGATGAGCGCTCGCGCGAAGAGAAGAAGGCACCGATGAGCGCTCGCGCGAAGAGAAGAAGGCACCGATGAGCGCTCGCGCGAAGAGAAGAAGGCACCGATGAGCGCTCGCGCGAAGAGCAGCAGGGCCCGATGAGCGTCGACCTGACCCTCGGGCCGCGGCCCGACGAATCCGGCCCACCAATTGGCGGGCCGGACTCCTATCCGGCCGAGGTGACCCAACGCCTCGCCGCCGACGCCGCAGCCATCATCGTGCGCTATCCGCAGGCCCGCTCAGCGCTGCTGCCGCTGCTACATCTGGTTCAGGCCGAGGACGGCTACCTGACGACGGCCGGAATCGCTTTCTGCGCAAGCCAACTCGACCTCAGCCCCGCCGAGGTGACCGCGGTGGCGACGTTCTACTCGATGTACCGGCGCAACCCTACCGGCGAGTTTCTGGTCGGGGTATGCACCAACACGTTGTGCGCTGTGATGGGCGGCGACGCGATCCTCGAGGTCCTGGAGAACGAACTCGGTGTGCATGCAGGCCAGACAACAAGCGACGGCATGATCACCCTGGAACACATCGAGTGCAACGCAGCCTGTGACTACGCACCCGTCGTGATGGTCAACTGGGAGTTCTTCGACAACCAGACTCCCACCAGCGCAACCGAACTCGTCACCTCGCTGCGCAATGGATACGCTGTCGAACCCACCCGCGGAGGCACGCTGTGCAGCTTCCGGGAAACCGCGCGGACCCTGGCCGGCCTAGGCTCGAATGTCGTCGACGTCACCGGCCCGGGTGCGCCCACCCTGGCCGGTCTTCGCGTCGCCCACGAACTCGGCATGAGCGCACCCGGGGAGAACGCATGACTTCGCTGACGCCGGTGCTGAGCCGGTTCTGGGATGACCCTCAACCGTGGACGTTGCAGACCTATCTGCGCAACGACGGCTACCAGGGGTTGCGTCGCGCGCTGAGCATGACGCCCGACGACGTCATCAACGAAGTGAAGGAATCCGGGTTGCGCGGCCGCGGCGGCGCCGGGTTCCCGACCGGCACGAAATGGTCGTTCATCGACCAGAACTCTGCCAAGCCGCACTATCTCGTCATCAATGCCGACGAGTCCGAACCCGGCACCTGCAAAGACACCCCGCTGATGCTGACCACCCCGCACTTCCTCGTCGAAGGCGCGATCATCGCCGCCTACGCCATCCGCGCCCGGCATGCCTTCATCTATCTGCGCGGCGAGGTCGTGCCGGTTCTGCGTCGACTGGAGGCCGCCGTCGCCGAGGCCTACGACGCCGGCTATCTCGGCTCGAACATCGCCGGGTCCGGTTTCGATCTCGACCTGATCGTCCACGTCGGTGCGGGTGCCTACATCTGCGGTGAGGAGACCGCACTGCTGGACTCCCTCGAGGGTCGCCGCGGTCAGCCCCGCCTGCGTCCGCCGTTCCCGGCGGTGGCCGGCCTGTACGCCTGCCCCACCGTCGTCAACAACGTCGAATCCATCGCCAGCGTGCCGCCGATCCTGGCCAACGGGGTGGACTGGTTCAAGTCGATGGGAACCGAGAAATCGCCCGGCTTCACGTTGTACTCGCTATCCGGCCACGTGAATCGCCCGGGCCAGTATGAGGCACCGCTGGGCATCACGCTGCGCGAGCTACTGGAGTACGCCGGCGGTGTGCGCGACGGCCACGAGCTGAAGTTCTGGACACCCGGCGGCTCGTCGACGCCGTTGCTGACCGCAGAACATCTCGACGTACCGCTGGATTACGAGGGTATGGCGTCGGTGGGTTCCATGCTGGGTACCAAGGCACTACAGATTTTCGACGAGACCACCTGTGTGGTGCGGGCGGTGCGCCGCTGGACCCAGTTCTATGCCCACGAGTCATGCGGCAAATGCACGCCCTGCCGCGAGGGCACCTACTGGCTGGCGCAGATCTACGAGCGCCTGGAAACCGGCCTTGGCTGCGAGGAGGATCTCGGCACCCTGCTCGACATCTCCGACACGATCAACGGCAAGTCGTTCTGCGCTCTGGGCGACGGTGCGGCCGCACCGATCATCAGTTCCATGCAGCACTTCCGCGCCGAGTACGAAGCGCACCTGGGCGGCGGCTGCCCATTCGACCCGTACGCGTCCATGCTGTCCGCGCCCGAGGGAGTGGGCGCATGACACAGGCACCCGAGAAAGGCGCAGCCGAGGCGCCCCCGGTCGAACTTGTGACCATCACCATCGACGACACCGCACTCTCGGTTCCCAAGGGCACCTTGGTGATTCGCGCCGCTGAGCTGATCGGCGTGCAGATCCCGCGGTTCTGTGATCATCCGCTGCTCGAGCCGGTCGGGGCCTGTCGGCAGTGCCTCGTCGAGGTCGAGGGCCAACGCAAGCCGCTGGCCAGTTGCACCACCACCGTGGCCGAGGGCATGGTGGTGCGCACCCAGCACACCTCGGCGGCGGCCGATGCCGCCCAGCACGGGGTGATGGAACTGCTGCTGATCAACCACCCGCTCGACTGCCCGGTCTGCGATAAGGGCGGCGAATGCCCGCTGCAGAACCAGGCGATGTCAGGCGGTCGTACCGAAACCCGGTTCACCGATATCAAGCGCACCTTCCCCAAACCCATCAACCTGTCCACCGAAGTGCTGCTGGACCGCGAACGCTGCGTGTTGTGTGCACGCTGCACCCGCTTCTCCAATCAGATCGCCGGCGACCCATTCATCGAACTTCTCGAGCGCGGGGCGCTGCAGCAGGTTGGCATCGCGGCCGGCGAGCCGTTCGACTCGTACTTCAGCGGCAACACCGTCCAGATCTGCCCGGTGGGAGCGCTCACCGGAGCGGCCTACCGGTTCCGGGCCCGGCCGTTCGACCTGGTCTCCTCCCCCAGCGTCTGCGAGCACTGCGCCTCGGGCTGCGCACAGCGCACCGATCACCGACGCGGAGTGGTGCTGCGCCGCCTTGCCGGAGACGACCCGGAAGTCAACGAGGAATGGAACTGCGATAAGGGCCGATGGGCCTTCACCTATACCGGTGACCGCATCGCCACCCCGATGGTGCGCGACGACGACGGCCACCTGCGGACCGCATCCTGGCCAGAGGCCATCGGGCGGGCTGCCGCCGCACTGGCCAGCGCCCGGACCGGAGTACTGGTCGGCGGCCGGGTCACCACCGAGGATGCCTACGCCTATTCCAAGTTCGCCCGAATGGCATTGCGCACCAACGATATCGACTTCCGGGCCCGCCCGCACTCGGCCGAAGAGGCAGAGTTCCTGGCCGCACGCGTCTCTGGGTGCAACGACGTGACCTACAGTGATCTCGAGACCGCACCGGTTGTGGTCCTGGCCGGGTTCGAGCCCGAGGACGAGTCGCCGATCGTGTTCCTGCGGCTGCGCAAAGCGGTTCGCCACCACAATCTGACGGTGCTGACGATCGCGCCGTTCGCCTCGCGCGGGTCAACGAAACTCAACGCCCTCCTCGTCCCCACCGCCCCCGGCGGCGAAGCCACGGCCCTGGCCAACCTGGCGAATGACCCACGGCTTGCCCAGTCCGGCGCCGTCATCCTCGTCGGCGAGCGACTCGCCACCAGCCCGGGAGCGTTGTCGGCGGCGGCACGCCTGGCCGACGCCACCGGGGCCAGGCTGGCCTGGATCCCACGGCGCGCGGGCGAACGCGGCGCTCTGGACGCCGGCTGCCTGCCGAACCTGCTCCCCGGTGGCCGGCCGGTCACCGATCCCGTTGCGCGACAACAGATTGCCGATGCCTGGAATGCCCTCGATCTTCCCTCCACACCGGGCCGCGACAGCGCTGCCATCCTGTCCGCTGCCACCCAGGGCGAACTCGACGTCCTGCTGATCGCCGGGGTCGAACCCACCGACCTCAGCGACCCGCACCACACCCTCGCAGCCATTGAGGCGGCCGGATTCGTCATCAGCCTCGAGTTGCGCGAGTCGCCGGTCACCGCACTGGCCGACATCGTGTTCCCGGTGGCGCCCGTGGTCGAGAAGGACGGTTCGTTCACCAACTGGGAGGGCCGCGTCCGGCCGTTCGAGGCGGCGATGTCCACCAATGCCACCGCGGATATGCGGGTCCTGCAGATCCTGGCCGACGAACTCGGGATTGATCTCGGGTTCGGCACAGCCGCGCAAGCCCGCGACGAGATGGTGCGACTGGGCGCATGGGACGGCCATCGGGTGGCCGCACCAGCCACCGAGTCCCGTCCGGTACCCGTCCTGGGACCCGGCGAGGCTGTGCTGGCTGGGTGGCGAATGTTGTTGGACGCCGGTCGGTTACAGGACGGTGAGCCCCATCTCGCCGGGACCGCCCGGCCCGCGGTGGCACTACTGTCGGCGTCGACCGCAGCCGGCATCGGAGCCGCTGACGGCCAGCCGGTGTCGGTATCCACCGAGCGCGGATCAGTCAGCCTGCCACTGGCCGTCACCGAGATGCCCGACGGTGTGGTGTGGCTTCCGCTGAACTCACCGGGCAGCGCGGTGCACCACCAACTCGGCGTCACCACCGGAGCGGTCGTTCGCATCGAGGCAGGACGCACCGAGCCAGGACACACCGAGGCAGGGGACGCGCCGTGAAGACCTATCCGGATCCGGCGGTATTCGGCCACGACCCGTGGTGGCTGATCCTCGGCAAGGCCGTCGCGGTCTTCGCCTTCCTGCTGTTGACAGTGCTGGTGGCGATCCTGGTGGAGCGCAAACTGCTGGGCCGCATGCAGATGCGTTACGGACCGAATCGGGTAGGCCCGTACGGACTGCTTCAATCGTTGATCGACGGCATCAAACTCGCGCTGAAGGAAGGCCTGACCCCGGCCGGCGTCGATAAGCCGATCTACCTTCTGGCACCGATCATCGCGGTGATTCCGGCGATCATGGCCTTCGCCGTGATCCCGCTGGGACCGGTGGTGTCGGTATTCGGCCATGACACCCCGCTGCAACTGACCGACCTGCCGGTGGCAGTGCTCTACGTGCTGGCAGTCACCTCGATCGGCGTGTACGGCATCGTGCTGGCCGGCTGGTCGTCGGGTTCCACCTATCCGTTGCTGGGCGGCCTGCGGTCCAGCGCCCAGGTGATCTCCTATGAGATCGCGATGGCGCTGTGCTTCGCCGCGGTGTTCGTCTACTCCGGCACCATGTCCACCTCCGGGATCGTCGACTCCCAAACCAACACCTGGTACGTCTTCCTGCTGCTGCCGTCATTCGCGGTGTACGTGACCTCGATGGTGGGCGAAACCAACCGGGCACCTTTCGATCTCCCCGAGGCCGAGGGTGAACTGGTGGGCGGGTTCCACACCGAGTACTCATCGCTGAAGTTCGCGATGTTCATGCTCGCGGAATACGTCAACATGGCCACGGTGTCAGCACTGGCCAGCACGCTGTTCCTCGGCGGCTGGCGCGCACCGTGGCCGATCAGCCTGATCGACGGCGCCAACACCGGATGGTGGCCACTGCTGTGGTTTACCGCCAAGGTGTGGGCCTTCCTGTTCGTATTCATGTGGCTGCGCGCCACGCTGCCGCGGCTGCGCTACGACCAGTTCATGGCGATCGGTTGGAAATTATTGATCCCGGTGTCGCTGGTGTGGATCCTGGTCGTCGCTATTCTGCGCAACTCACACATCGACGGCATCGTGGCGAACCTGATCGCCGCCGCACTACTGCTCACCGTGGTGGTCGGACTCCTGAACCTGCGCGGCAAGCGGATTCGTCGCAAGGTACCGCCCGCGCCACCACCGGCAACCGGATCCTTCCCCGTGCCGCCGATACCTACCAGGGAGGCCGCACGTGCCTAAATTCTTCGACGCCATCGCCGGGTTCGGAGTCACCTTCGGGACGATGTTCAAAAAGCCCATCACCGAGGAGTACCCGGAGAAACCCGGACCGGTGGCGCCGCGCTACCACGGGCGCCACCAACTCAACCGCTACCCCGACGGCCTGGAGAAGTGCATCGGTTGCGAACTGTGCGCCTGGGCCTGCCCGGCCGACGCCATCTACGTCGAGGGCGCGGACAACACCGAGACGGAACGCTTCTCCCCCGGCGAACGCTACGGCCAGGTTTATCAGATCAACTATCTGCGCTGCATCGGCTGCGGGTTGTGTATCGAAGCCTGTCCGACCCGGGCGTTGACGATGACCAACGTCTACGAGATGGCCGATGACAACCGTCAGGATCTGATCTTCGGTAAGGACAAACTGCTGGCTCCACTGCAGCCCGGAATGGAACAACCACCGCACCCGATGGCTCCCGGTGCATCCGATGACGACTACTACCTCGGCCGGATCACCGGCGCGGACCGGGAAGTGAGCGGGTGACACTCGACATCACCGTGCTGGCCGCCGACACGCTGAGTCGCACCTCCACCGCTGAGGCCGTCGCGTTCTGGATTTTCGGCGCGATCGCACTGGCCGGCGCGATCGGAGTCATCGCCGCCCCCAAAGCGGTGTACGCGGCCATCTTCCTGGCAACGACAATGATCGCGCTTGCGGCGATCTACATGGCCCAGGACGCACCGTTCCTCGGCGTGGTTCAGATCGTCGTGTACACCGGCGCGGTGATGATGCTGTTCCTCTTCGTGTTGATGCTCATCGGCGTGGACTCCGCCCAGTCCCTGGTGGAAACCATTCGGGGGCAACGCTTTGCGGCGATCACGGCAGGTCTGGGATTCGGCCTGCTGCTAGCCGCCGCGATCGGCACCATGGCCACGTCAAAGTTCGTGGGCATGACCCAAGCCAATGAGGGCGGCAACGTGCAGGGGCTGGCCGATCTGATCTTCACCCGCAACCTGTGGGCCTTTGAGTTGACCAGCGCACTGTTGATCACTGCGGCACTGGGCGCCATGGTGCTGGCCCACCGGGAACGTTTCGAGCCCCGAAGGACCCAACGCGAGTTGGTCGTCGAGCGGTTCCGTGACGGCAGCCGTGCCACCCCGCTGCCCAACCCGGGCGTCTACGCGCGGCACAATGCCGTCGACACCATGGCCCGGTTGCCCGACGGCTCCGATGAACGGTCCTCAGTGAGTGACACCCTGCGGGGCAGCCGATGAACCCCAACAATTACCTCTACCTGTCCGCCCTGCTGTTCACCATCGGCGCCGCCGGAGTCCTGCTGCGGCGCAACGCGATCGTCATGTTCATGTGTGTGGAGTTGATGCTCAACGCCGGCAACCTGGCGTTCGTCACCTTCGCCCGGATGCACGGCACGCTCGAGGGACAGGCGGTCGCGTTCTTCACCATGGTGGTCGCAGCCTGCGAGGTGGTGGTCGGCCTGGCCATCATCGTCAGTATCTTCCGGACCCGTCGCAACGCCGACGTGGACGAGTCCCACCTGCTGCGGCACTGACATGAACACACTTCTCGTCCTGACCTTTGCGCTGCCCCTGGCCGGGGCGGCTATCCTGCTGCTGGGCGGACGTGCTGGCGACGCGTGGGGACATCTGCTGGGCTGCGCGACGGTGATTGGCTCATTCGTCTGCGGGACAGCCCTTTTCGCGGATTTGCTCGGTCGGCCGGCGGAGAACCGGGCAGTTCGGGAGGTGCTGTTCTCCTGGGTCCCGGTGGGTGCGCTGAACGTGAACTTCAGCGTCGCAGTCGACGCGCTGTCCATCTGCTTCGTGCTGCTGATCACCGGTGTCGGAGCGCTGATCCACATCTACTCGATCGGCTACATGGCGCACGATCCGGACCGACGCCGATTTTTCGGCTACCTCAACCTGTTCGTGGCCGCGATGCTCGTTTTGGTGCTCGCCGACAACTTTCTGGTTCTCTACCTCGGCTGGGAAGGCGTCGGCCTGGCCTCCTACCTGCTGATCGGGTTCTGGTCCTACAAACCCAGCGCGGCCACGGCCGCCAAGAAGGCGTTCGTCGTCAACCGGGTCGGTGACGTCGGCCTCGCGATCGCGCTGATGGTCATGTTCGCGACGGTGGGGTCGCTGGACTTCAACACGGTGTTCGACGCCGCGCCACGGATGAGTCCGGGCACTCTCAACGCCGTCGGCCTGCTGCTGCTATTGGGCGCCTGCGCCAAGAGTGCGCAGGTTCCGCTGCAGTCCTGGCTCGGCGATGCCATGGAAGGCCCCACGCCGGTGTCCGCGCTGATCCACGCCGCGACCATGGTGACCGCAGGCGTGTATCTGATCGTGCGGTCCGGACCGGTGTTCAACCTCGCTCCGGCCGCACAGACCGCGGTGGTGATCGTGGGCGCGGTGACACTACTGTTCGGCGCGATCATCGGCTGCGCCAAGGACGACATCAAGAAGGCCCTGGCCGCCTCCACCATGAGCCAGATCGGCTACATGGTGCTCGCCGCCGGCCTCGGCCCGGCCGGCTATGCGGTGGCGATCCTGCACCTGCTCACCCATGGGTTCTTCAAAGCCGGACTGTTCCTCGGCGCCGGCTCGGTGATGCACGGATGCGATGACGAGACCGATATGCGCCGGTTCGGCGGACTGCGAAAGCTGATGCCGGTCACCTTCATCACGTTCGGACTCGGCTACCTCGCCATCATCGGCGTGCCCCCGTTCGCCGGGTTCTTCTCCAAAGACGCCATCATCGAAACCGCCTTCAACGCAGGCGGCCTCAAAGGCCTCGTGCTGGGCGGAGTGACCCTGCTGGGCGCGGCGATCACCGCCTTCTACATGACCCGGGTGATGCTGCTGACCTTCTTCGGGCAGCCTCGCTGGAAGGCTCCCCTGGCGGCAAGCGAAGCCTCGGGGGAAGCACCGGCCACACACCCACACGAGTCGCCTGCGGCGATGACGGTGCCGATGGTGGTGCTGGCCATCGGGTCGGTGGGTGCCGGTGCGGTGTTGTCGATGGGTCACCGGTTGCAGACCTGGCTGGAGCCCGTTGTCGGCAGCCACGAAGCCGAGCACGTCATTCCGGCCTGGCTCATCACGGCCGCCGCCCTGGCCGCGGTGGCCATCGGTGTGGTGATCGCCTATCGCCAGTACGCCCTGCGTGAAGTTCCCGAGACCGCTCCCCAAGATGTGTCGGCCTTGACCGTCGCCGCCCGCCGCGACCTGTACGGCGATGCGGTCAACGAGGCCGCCTTCATGCGCCCCGGCCGGCAGTTGAGTAGAGCGCTCATGGTGGTCGACGAGAAGGTGGTCGAAGGAAGTGTCGGTGGCGCCGCGGCACTGGTAACCCGGTTCTCCGACGGGTTACGCGGCCTGCAGACCGGATTCGCCCGCACCTACGCACTGTCGATGCTGGCCGGCACCGCACTGGTGGCCGGCGCGGTCTTGCTCACGGCGATGTGGAGGTGAGTCCTGTGACGACCATCCCCTGGCTGACGCTGCTGTGGGCACTTCCGGTGATCGGCGCGGTCATCATCATCGCGCTACCGGCCGCACAGCGTCAGGCGGCCAAGTACGCCGGACTTGCGGTGTCGCTGGCCGTTCTCGCAGTGACCGTCATAGTCGCGATACGTTTCAATCCGGCTGGCGAGCGCTACCAGTTCGTCGAAAACCACACCTGGATAAGCTATTTCGGTACCGGCTACATCCTCGGAATCGACGGCATCGCCCTGGCACTGGTGGTCCTGACCGCCGTACTGATGCCCCTGCTGCTGATCGCCGGATGGAACGACATCGACGACAAGGCCGGGATATCAGGCCGGGCGCCGCAGGCCTACATCGCACTGATGCTGGCGGTCGAGGGCATGGTGCTGATGTCGCTGATGGCACTGGACATCCTGCTCTTCTACGTCTTCTTCGAGGCGATGCTGATCCCGATGTACTTCCTCATCGGCGGCTTCGGCTCCCGCAACCCGGCGTCGGGGAAGGCGGCGGTGAAGTTCCTGCTGTACAACCTCTTCGGCGGCCTGGTGATGCTGGCCGCCCTGATCGGGCTGTACGTGGCAACGTCGCAGGCGAGCGTATTCGACGGTGGCACGTTCGACTTCCGCAAGATCGCCGACGCGGTCTCGGCAGGCACGTTCGTCATCCCACCCGCAGTCGCCAACGCGCTCTTCTGTGGATTCATGTTCGCCTTCGCGGTCAAAGCACCGCTGTGGCCACTGCACCGCTGGCTACCCGACGCCGCCGTGCAGGCGACGCCGGCCTCGGCGGTGCTGATGATGGCGATCATGGACAAGGTCGGCACGTTCGGCATGCTCCGGTACTGCCTGCCGCTTTTCCCGGACTCCGCAACGCTTTTCCGCCCGGCGATCATCACCCTGGCCGTCATCGGCATCATCTACGGAGCGGTCGTGGCGATCGGGCAGACCGACGTCATCAGGTTGATCGCCTACACCTCGATCAGCCACTTCGGCTTCATCATCCTGGGCGTCTTCGTAATGACCAGCCAGGGCCAGTCCGGGTCCACGCTCTATATGGTCAACCACGGCTTCTCCACCGCGGCCCTATTCCTCATCGCGGGCTTCCTGGTCAGTCGCCGCGGCACCCGGGCAATCGCGGACTTCGGCGGCGTGCAGAAGGTCGCTCCGCTACTGGCCGGAACCTTTCTGATCTCCGGCTTGGCGACCCTGGCCATGCCCGGCATGGGCCCCTTCATCTCCGAGATGCTGGTCCTGCTCGGCACGTACACCCGCTACCCGGTATTGGCGGTCATCGCCGCAGTGTCCCTGGTGCTCTCCGCGGTCTACGTGCTCTGGATGTATCAACGAATGATGACCGGCCCGGTCACCGCCGGAAATGACAGCGTCACAGACCTTCGGCCGCGCGAACTTCTGGTGGTGGTGCCACTGATCGCCCTGCTCGTCGCACTCGGGGTGTATCCCAAAATGGCACTGGACGTCATCAATCCGGCTGTCGGCCATACGATGTCGTCGATTCACCAGATCGATCCCGTCCCCGCACTGACGGCCGGGGGTTCGCGATGACGACACCGAGCATCGAGTACGCCACGCTGTCGCCGATGTTGATCGTGTTCTGCGTCGCCGTGGCCGGAGTGCTGGTGGAAGCCTTCGGGTCGCGCCGCACCCGCTATGGAATCCAGCTGGGGCTCAGCATTATCGGCATGTCGGCGGCGTTCGTCGCCGGAGTGCGGGTCTATGCGACCCTCGGCCCCGCCGCCGGCCGGTCGGCGGCGGTGGACGCGGTTGCCGTCGACCGGCCCGCACTGATACTGCAGGGCGCAATCCTGTTGATCGGTATCCTCGGTGTGGCGCTGATGGCTGAGCGCCGTAGCGGATTCGATTCCGGCGCTTCGGGTTTGGATGCGTTCACCGCGCAGGCCTCGTTGGTGCCCGGCAGTGTTGCCGAGAAGGTCGCAGCCAAGGCCGGGGTCGCCCAGACCGAGGTATTCCCACTGACCATGTTCGCCGTGGGCGGCATGATGCTGTTTCCGGCCGCCGACGACCTGCTGACCATGTTCATCGCTCTCGAGGTGTTCTCGCTTCCGCTGTATCTGATGTGCGGTCTTGCCCGGCACCGGCGGCTGCTTTCCCAGGAAGCGTCGCTGAAATACTTTCTGCTGGGGGCGTTCTCATCGGCATTCTTCCTCTACGGCATGGCACTGCTGTACGGCTATGCCGGCACTCTGAGTCTGTCCGGTATCGCAGCGGCTGTCGACGCCGGATCGGCCAGCCGTGGCTTGGCGCTCATCGGCACCGCCCTGGTGGCCGCCGCGCTGCTATTCAAGGTCGGCGCGGTGCCGTTCCATGCGTGGGTTCCCGATGTTTACCAGGGCGCGCCCACCCCGATCACCGCATTCATGGCTGCGGCCACCAAGATCGCCGCGTTCGGCGCACTGCTGCGAGTGCTCTACGTCGCGGTGCCGGCACTGGCCAACCAATTACGTCCGGCGCTATGGACGATCGCGATCCTGACCATGGTCGTCGGCACCGTCGCCGCGGTGACCCAGCGAGACGTCAAGCGCATGCTCGCCTACTCAGCGGTGGCACACACCGGCTTTATCCTCACCGGAGTCGTCGCCGCCAACCCGGCCGGGATAACGGGCACGCTGTTCTACCTGGTGGCGTACGGGTTCAGCACGCTGGGCGCATTCGCCTTCGTCGGGGTGGTCCGCGGGCGCGACGGCACCGAGGAGACCGCCCTGGCCCGCTGGGCCGGCCTCGGCCGGCGCTATCCGGTGGCCGGTGCAACGTTCTCGCTGTTCCTGCTGGCCTTGGCGGGCATCCCGTTGAGCAGTGGGTTCATCGGTAAGTTTGCGGTCTTCAAGGCCGCCGGTCAGAGCGGGGCGATCCCCCTGGTCATCGTCGGCGTGATTACCAGCGGTATCGCCGCCTACTTCTACGTGCGGGTGATCGTGATGATGTTCTTCACCGACCCTCCCGATGACGCACCCGAGGTGGTGCCGCCCAGTGCGATCAGCGTCGCAGTGATCGGCCTGACACTGCTGATCACATTCGCACTCGGGGTGTTTCCGCAACCGCTGCTCGACCTCGCCGAAACCGCGGCCAGGTTCACGATTTAACCCGGCGCCGTTGCGATATCGGTGACCGCTCACTCTCTCGATCTTGGACAAGCCGCTACGCCTCGGCCCACAATATGGCACCGTCGACACCGCAAACCACACATGAGTTGGAGGACAGCTTGACCAACCAGCCAGCCGTCGACGCCGACGTCGGGCGCCTACAGCGCTCAGGCCGCGATATCAGCACGCTCCCCGCACTGCTGTCCGAATGGCTCTCCACCGTTATGCCTTCGGGCATCCGGCCGGAGGTGACCGTCGAGAGCGGCGTCGACTCCAACGGGATGTCCTCGGAGACGATCATCCTGACCGGACGCTGGGAGCAGAACGGCAAGGGAGTCGAGGAGAAGTGGGTGGCGCGGGTGGCGCCGACCGCCCACGACGTGCCGGTGTTCATCGACTACCGGATGGATCACCAGTACGACGTCATCCGACTGGTGGCGGAGTTGACCGACGTGCCGGTGCCGCGGGTGCGCTGGATCGAGCCCACCGGTGACGTACTCGGCAGTCCGTTCTTCCTGATGGATCTCGTCGAGGGCATCGTGCCGCCCGACGTGATGCCCTACACCTTCGGTGGTAACTGGTTCGCTGATGCGCCGGCAGACAAGAAGCGAGAGTTGCAGGACGCCACCATCGAGGTGCTGGCCAAGCTGCACGCAATTCCCCACGCTGGCAAGACTTTCGGGTTCCTGGCCGAGGTGGACCCGCCGGGTGATACCCCGTTGCGTCGCCATTTCGAATGGCTCAAGCACTGGTATCAGTTCGCCGTGCCGGATATCGGCCACTCGGAGTTGGTGGAGACCGCACTGACGTGGCTCGAGGACAATTTCCCCGCTGACGTCGCCGCCGGCGATCCGGTGCTGGCCTGGGGCGACTCCCGGATCGGTAACGTGCTCTACCGCGACTTCCGACCGGTGGCGGTACTGGACTGGGAGATGGCGACGGTCGGCCCCCGCGAGCTTGACGCGGCGTGGATCATCTTCGCGCACATGGTCTTTCAGGAACTGGCCGGCCTGGCCGGTCTGCCCGGGCTGCCGGAGGTGATGCGCGAGGAGGACGTGCGTGCCACCTATCAGAAATTCGCCGGCGTCGAACTCGGCGACCTGCGCTGGTTCTACATCTACTCCGCGGTGATCTGGTGCGTGGTGTTTATGCGAACCGGTGCGCGCCGGGTGCACTTCGGCGAGATCGAGAAACCCGAGGATGTGGAGTCGATGTTCTACCACGGGGGTTTGTTAAAGCGACTCATCGAAGGAGAAGGCCTGTAATGCTCGGACCGCTCGACGAGTACCCAGTCCACCAGGTCCCCCAGCCGATCGCCTGGCCGGGACCCTCGGACCGCAACTTCTATGACCGTTCCTACTTCAACGCCCATGACCGCAGCGGCGAGATCTTCCTGATCACCGGTGTCGGGTACTACCCCAACCTCGGGGTCAAGGACGCCTACGTGCTGGTCTCCCGGCGCGGAGGTGGCAGGTACGGCGGGGAAGCCCATCAGCAGACCGCGGTGCACCTATCGGATGCCATCGACCAGAACCGGCTCCACCAGCACGTCAACGGGTACCACGTCGAGGTCGTCGATCCACTCCAGACGATACGGATCGTGATGGAGGAGACCGAGGGCATCGAACTCGACCTCACCTGGGAGGGTCTGTTCCCGGTGGTTCAGGAGCAACGGCATGTCATGCGCACGGGTAATCGGGTGACCCTGGATGCGCAGCGCTTCGCCCAACTGGGCTCCTGGAGTGGACAGATCACCATCGACGGCACCCAGATCGCCGTCGACCCCGCAACCTGGATCGGCAGCCGCGACCGGTCATGGGGTATCCGGCCGATCGGCGAAGCCGAACCCGCCGGGCGTCCGGCCGACCCGCCGTTCGAGGGCATGTGGTGGTTGTACGTGCCGATGGCGTTCGACGACTTCGCTGTCGTCATGATCATTCAGGAGGATCCCAGCGGGTTCCGTTCCATGAACGACTGCACCCGGATCTGGCGCGACGGCCGGGTCGAGCAGTTGGGCTGGCCACGGGTGAAGATCCACTACCGTTCCGGCACAAGGATTCCCACCGGTGCCACCATCGACGCAACCGACTCCACCGGTACACCGGTGCGTTTCGAGGTCGAGTCCAAACTGCCGGTGCCCATCCACGTCGGCGGCGGCTATGGCGGCGACTCGGACTGGATTCACGGCGTCTGGAAGGGCGACAAGTTCACCGAGCGACTCACCTACGACATGAACGATCCGACCATCATCGGCCGCTCGGGCTTCGGCGTGATCGACCACGTCGGACGGGCGATCTGCTACGACGACTCGTCGGCACCGCTGGAGGGCTGGGGTCTGTTCGAGCACGGCGCACTCGGCCGCCACGACCCGTCCGGCTTCGCCGACTGGCTCACCGTCGCGCCGTAGGCCGTGCCGTAGGCGCCATCGATACAGCGCCGTAGGCCGTGCCGTAGGCGCCATCGATACAGCGCCGTAGGCCGTGCCGTAGGCGCCATCGATACAGCGCCGTAGGCCGTGCCGCAGGCGCCATCGATACAGCGCCGTAGCCATATCCCTCGTTGAGTGAGGAACCACGCAGGCCTCTACTCGCGATTTGTCAGCGTGGTTCCTCACTCAACGGGTGGAAGAGGCGCTACCCGCGCAGTTCGTCGACGATCGTGGCCAGCACGTCGGTGGCGATCGGCCCGGGCTGATAGAGGCAGACCGTATCGGCCAACCCGTCGGCGGCCGCAACCCGCTCGCGGATATGCGCGGCAATCTGCTGCGGGGTGCCGCAGGCGGCGATGGTGTGCAACACGTCGTCGGTGATCAGCGCGGCCATGTCATTCCACCGGCCCTGCTTGGACATGGCATTGAGTTCGGGCTGCAGATCACCCCAGCCATGGATGTCGAGCACTGGCCGGTAGGCCGGGGTGGACCCGTAAAACGACAGCAGCCGGCGGGTCGCGTCGTGGTCCTCGCCCGCCGAGACGATGATCTCGGGCACCAGCGCGAAGTCGGTGTCGGACCGGCCGACCGCTGCCAGGCCCCTGCGTACCGCCGGCATGGTCGCCTCGCTCAGAAAACGGGTTGTGCCGAATGGCATCACCAGCAGCCCGTCGGCCACCTCCGCGGTGGCCCGGGTCAGCTGCGGGCCGAGTGCGCCGACGTAAATGGGCGGCGGGCCGAAAGGATTCGGTCCGGGTGTGAACGTCGGCGTCATCAGGGTGTGCCGGTAGAACTCGCCGCGGAAGTCCAGCCGCTCTCCGGTCTGCCAGGTCGTGAAGATCGCCCGCAGTGCGCCGACGAGTTCGCGCATCCGTCCCACCGGCCGCTCGAACTGGGCCCCGTAGCGCTTCTCGATCTGGGTGCGGATCTGGGTGCCGAGCCCGAGGGTGAACCGCCCGCCGGACAGTAGCTGGTGATCGTAGGCCTGATGCGCGAGCTGGATCGGGTTGCGCGGGAACGCAATTGCCACATTGGTCATCAGATCCAGGCCGCCGACGGTCGAGGCAAGGGTGAGTGGTGCGAACACATCGTGGGGACCCTCGAAGGTGAATACTCCCGCCGCGCCCGCCTCGCGCAGGGCACGCGAACGGTCGATGGCATCGGTGGGCCCGAACAGGGCGGTGAGAACTTTCACGGCATCGACACCATAGACCGGGCCGCTAACCGACGATAGGGGCACGCCCACCTGGTCCGACCACACCCACCGGAGTCCGTCACACTGGAGCCATGGCGCATGACGTGATCGTGATCGGGGCCGGCCTGGCGGGCCTGACGGCGGCGCGCGAACTGACCCGTGGCGGGTTCGACGCGGTGGTGCTCGAGGGCCGCGACCGGGTGGGCGGCCGGACCAACTCCGCCATGCTGGCCGGAGTGCCCGTCGACTTGGGCGCATCGTTCGTCGGGCCCACCCAGGACGCGGTCCTGAAACTGGCCGCCGACCTCGGCTGTGACACCACCCCGACCTTCACCGAGGGGGCCAATCTGATCCGTTGGCGCGGCAAGGTGCGGCGCTACACCGGCACCATCCCCACGCTCGGCCTGATCGGGGTGCTCGATATCGGCCGCATCCAATGGCAGTTCGCCCGAATCGCCCGAACCGTGAGCGTCGCGGACCCGTGGTCGGCACCCAGGGCGGCGACGTTAGACGCAATTACCCTCGGCGGCTGGCTGCGCTCGATCGGCGCCACCGCGTCATCGCGTGACCTGATGGCGATCATGGCGCGAGTCACCTGGGGTGCGGAGCCCGACGAGGTGTCCATGCTGCACGCGGTGCGTTACGTCAACGCTGCCGGCGGCCTGGACCGCATGCTCGATGTCGTCGACGGCGCCCAGCAGGATCACTTTCCCGGCGGCAGCCATCAGATCGCCAGCATCATGGCCGCCGAACTCGGCGAGCGGGTCCGACTAAACGCGGCGGTCACCCGCATCGAGTGGTCGGATGACGCGGTGGCGGTGATGTCATCGGCCGGCGTGGTGGAGGCGCGCCGCGCCATCCTTGCGATCCCGCCCGCGCATCGCCTGGACATCGATATCGCGCCCGCACCACCCATCGAGTATCAGCAGCTGTCGCAGCGGTGGCCGCAGGGCGCACTGTCGAAGGCTTACGCCGCGTATCGGCGGCCGTTCTGGCGCGACGCCGGGCTATCCGGTCAGTCGCTCTCGGATGAGGGTCCGGTATTTATCACCTTCGACGTCGGCCCCGAATCAGGCTGCCCCGGTGTGCTTCTCGGGTTCGTCGACGCGCGGGCATTCGATGCGTTACCCCCGGAGCAGCGGCGCGCGGCGGCGTTGGCCGGCTTCGCCGCCATCTTCGGCGCCGAGGCCGCCGAGCCCATCGACTATCTCGACCACCGTTGGGGCGCTGAGCCTTTCGCCCCGGGTGGACCGACAGCCGCGGTACCGCCGGGATCGTGGACCCAGTTCGGAGCGTTGTTGCGCCGGCCGGTGGGCCCGCTGCACTGGGCCGGAACCGAAACCGCCGACGAGTGGACCGGCTTCATGGATGGGGCGGTGCGCTCCGGACAGCGGGCGGCCGCGGAAGTGACTGCAGCACTCAGGAACTGACGGGAGCGCTCAGGAACTCATCCGTCGCGTCGACGCCGACCCCGATGTCGCCACAGCGATCAGTTCGCGCAGATAACGGTTGACATCGCCGGGGTATTCGAGCATCGCGCAATGTCCGCCGGGCATCTCGACCAGCTTGGTCAGGTTGGGCGCGGCGGCGGCGATCTTTCGAGCCTGGCTGATCGGCAGCAGCCGGTCCTTGGCACTGCCAATCACCAGGGTCGGCACAGTGAGCCCGGTCAGGTCGATGTACTTCCGCCCAACCTCGTCGACCAGAACACGCGCCCACGCGCCGCGGCCGGCAGGCGGGGTGGCAGCGAACAGTTCGTGCACGAGTTCTGTGATCGCCGGATCGGCGTCGGCGCCGACGGCCATCATCTGGACGAACCGACGGCTGCCGGGCTGGGCACCGCGGACCAGCGGAGCCCCGCCGAGCGAGCGGATCATGCTGCGCGCGGCCGCAACTCGGCCGCCGGCAAGCGCACGCGGGACTCGCAGCAGCTTGATCTTCTCGACCAGCTCACCGGTGGTGGTGTTGATCAGGGCAACGCCGTCGGCGCGCTCGGCCACTCGGTCGCGGAACCGATCCGACCAGCAGCTGATCGCAATGCCACCCATGGAGTGCCCAGCGATCACCGCTCGTTCCCCCGGCCGCAGTGTGGCCGCGAGCACGGCGTCCAAGTCGGCCGCCAGGTGGTCGAGGCTGAACGACGTCGACGACGGCACGCCACTTCGCCCATGGCCGCGATGGTCGTAGGCGATTACGCGGTGGTCGCGGGACAGGTCCTTGATCTGCTCATGCCAGACGCGCACCGAACAGGTGATGCCGTGGGCCAGGACGACGGGGTAGCCGTCGGTAGGCCCGAAGACCTCGGTGTGCAGCCGGGTGCCGTCGGCGGCGTGCACGATCATGGTCTTGCCGTGCGGCAAGCCGAGATCACTAGCGGTTCGTGCCGGCATCCTCGCTCCTCGCCTGGGCGGCCACGCTGCCGCATCGGAGCCCGAGCGTAATCGCTGGGATGCCGTGCAACCGGGATATCGCGCGTGGCGGATAACTTGGGTACCGCCAGCCACATACGCACCATGCTTAGCGCCGCGTCGGAAAGATTCCGATGGCGCAATATCCATGACCTGTAGGTTCGGTCCAGCGATTTGCTAAGTTTTTCTCCGACGGATGCGTCGCATGCCGTCGAATCCACCAGAGGAGAAGCCAAGAATATGAACACCACTATGGCCCGCGCCGCGGCCGCGGCGGGCGGCCTCGCCATCGCCGCAGCATTAGCCGTGAGCTGTTCCGCAACCAAGGATGCCGCCAAGGATCTCGCCTCCAGCGCCTCGAGTGTCGGATCGTCGGCTGCCAGTGCGGCCGGAAGTGCCGCCAGCAGTGCGGGCAGTGCGGCAGGCACCGCAGCCTCCAGCGCCGCATCCGCCGCCGGAAGTGCCGCCAGCAGTGCGGGCAGCGCCGCCTCCAGCGTCGTGTCGTCGGTGATGAACGGCACCCCGACCACGCTGAATGTGCCGGGGCTGGGCGATGTTTCCCTTGATGGCCCCACAGCGGCCGCGTACGAGAAGGCGGGTGGCGCGACCGCTCTCGGAGCACCGACGGCGGTAGCGGAGGTAGTCGGTGACGGCACGGTGCTGGAGTTCGCCAACGGCACCATTTTCTCGTCGCCGTCGACCGGGGCGCACGTGGTCCAGGGCGAGATCCTCAACGTCTATACCGCCCAGGGCGGGCCCGGCGGTGCGTTGGGTTTCCCAACCAGCGATGAAGCCCAGACCGGCGGCGGCTACAAGGTCTCCGGCGGCGGCTGGATCACCGAATTCCAAAACGGCACCATCGCTTGGACGAACAGCGGTGGCGGCATGTTCGCCGAGACCGTGACCCAGAAGTAGTTCTCTCAGGAGAATCGACCCCCGGAGATTTTCTCCGGGGGTCGATTCCGTAACGCGAGCCGTTACCCGCCCCCACGGGTAGTCCGCTTTATGGTGGGGGCGTCCGGCAAACGGCTCCGGGCGGAAAGGTCGAATGACGTGGCGGCACGATTGCGCGCGGTGTGGATTGTGGCGCTGCTACTGGCCGTCATCGGCGCGCTACCCGGTCTGGCCGGCGCGGCACCGCCGCCGCGAGCCGTCATCGTCGCCACCCATGACCTGGCGCCGTTCGTCACCACCGATAAGGACATCAAGTCGGGTTTCACCATCGACATCCTCGACCAGATCGCCAAGCGGGAAGACTGGACCCTCACCTACCTCGATGTCGCCAGTGTGAGCGATCAACTCAAGGCGGTCACCGATGGCCGTGCCGATGCGGCCGCGGGTGCGATCTCGGTAACCTCCGAGCGCACGCAGATGTTCGACTTCTCCCAGCCCACCCTCAATGCCGGCCTGCAGATCGGGGTCCCGGTCGGCGCGGCGGAGCGCTCTTCACCGGGCCTGAAAGATTTTCTGAAACTGCTGTTCTCCAAGTCAATTCTGGTCTGGCTCGGTGCGGCATTGCTCCTCACGATAATTCCCGCGCACATCATCTGGCTGGTTGAACGCGGGCATTCGGAGTCGATGGTCTCGAAGTCCTACTTCCCCGGGATATTCCAGGCGTTCGGTTACGGTTTGGGGATGCTGGGTTCCGGGGCAGACGATGCTCCGAGGCACTGGATCGCTCGGGTCGTCGGCTTGCTATGGGGCTTCGTCGCCGTCATTTTCGTGGCGTATTACACCGCGACCCTGACCGCCAACCTGACCGTCGAGAAGTTTGACAACCAAATCAACTCTCCCACAGATCTTTTGGGCAAGAGGGTTTGCACAGTCGCGAAGACCACCTCGGCCGCATTCCTGACGACGTTGGGCGTCAAGACCGACGATGTGCCGTCGATCGACCAGTGCTACAGCGGGATTCGCGACCATACGTTCGACGCGGTGGTGTTCGACGCCCCCGTGCTGCAGTACCACGTCGCGAACGACGGTGTGGGGTCGATGACCCTCGCCGGGCCGATCTTCCAGACCGAGGACTACGGCATCGCCTTCCACAACGGCAGTGATCTCCGCAAGCAAGCCGACTCGGCCCTGCTGTCCATGCGCGAGGACGGCACCTACGACTTGATCAGGCAGAAATGGTTCGGTTCCGGCGAACCGGCCTGACCGACAGATCGCCCTAAACCGGATCGAATCCTGACACCAGCCAACGGTCATCGACTTTATCGAGGGTGACCCGGACACTGGAGGCGCTACCACTGGGAGCGCCGCCGCCAGTGACGACGGTCTGGTTGACGAACACCAGTGCCACAGCGTGTTTGGCGCTGGCCGACACCGACGCCGCGGCGGACACCTTCGCCGTCGCGGAGATCTTCTTCTCCCGGGCGCCCGGGATGACGACCTTGTTGACCAGGTCGGTGAAGGAGTCCAGGAAACTTCCAGTGAGCCGGTCGCGGGCCGCACCCAGATCCTGCTCGACGGAACCCGCTTTGTAGCTCAGTATCGTCTCCGTGGCGCTGCGGGCCGCTGCCACCGATTCGGTACGGGCTGTGTCAATCGCGCGGTACGACACGTCTTGCCACCGCAGCAGTCCCGCGCCCGCACCCAGCAGGACAACCAGTGCCGGCAGCACACCGAATGCGAGGGTGCGCAGGCGTTTGTTACTCATCAGCGGTCCGGGCGAATCGGCGTCAACCGCCGTGTCACCGGCGTCCGCGCCAGAGATGTCGGTGTCGTGGTCGGTGTCGGTGTCGGTGTCGGACTTTATGTCGGGGTCAATGTTCTCGTCTGTCATTGCACGAAATCCACTTTTGCGATCTTGGCGCTGGCGTCGGCCTTGCGGACGGTCAACCGCATTCGCCAATAGCGCGGCTGCAGATCGGCGGCACCCCCGGTGGTGGTAGTCACCGTCACCGCCACCAGCACCTGACCCTCATCGGAACTCATCGACTCCAGACCGGCCTCGGTGACGGTGCCCGACGATTTGGACTGCGCCTTCTGCACGACGTCCACGAACGGACCTGACCGGCTGGAGAACTCGTCGTAGAACTGGCCGGTCGCCAAGTCCAAGATGCGCTTCACATCGACCTCGGCGTGCGCGTAGTCAATAGTGGTCAGATTGATCGCACCCTGCTTGCCGACTTCGATGAACAACTGGCGTGACTGATCGGCCGCGCGCGACTGATAGGCCCGGGAGCCAAGCCACCCGCACAGCCCGCCCAGTGCCAGCACCAGCACAAGGCCGACGATGACGGTGATACCCAGTGGCGGAATGGCCGAACGGGGCCGACGGGGCCCGTCGGTCATATCGTCGTCGGCCATATCAACTCCTCGCGCGTGCCGGGGTCACCCGACCCTGAGCCGAGGCTACCGGCGGGCACGAAGTTCCGGTGACAACGCCCCGACTCCATGCAGCAGGGCTTGGCACGCGGCTAAAGTATTGCCGTCGGGCCACACCGTAGGGAGCAGCCGATGAGCAACGCCGCGGAGCGCGCACAGCAACTGGCACTGATTTCGAGGCTCAAGGCGACCTATCCGGAGGTGCCCGAGTGGCCGATGCCGGATCAGATGGCCCACAGCCACTTCCTGGCCTATATGAAGAACCCCCACGATGTGGGCGGCGAGCTCGATGTACCGGCGGCCTATGAGGACAAAGAGGAAGAGCAGTGGGAGCTGATGACCTACGTGCTCTGCGAGGTGCTGGGCATGCGCGGTATCTGGGTTTCCGAGGAGCGCCGCCGCATCGGCAACGTCGACGTGGGCCGCGCGGTCTATCTCGGCATTCCGTACTACACCCGCTGGCTGTGGTCGGTGGGCCGACTGCTGCTGGAGAAGGGACACATCAGCTGGGGTGAGCTGACCGACCGACTGGCCGAGGTTCAGGACCGCTACGCCGGCGGGCTCGGTGGCCGTCTACCTGATGCCCAACCAACATCCGAGGGCGACGGCTCGAAGGTCAAACGCAACGCCCATCACCTCGAGGCAGCCGGAATCGGCGATCCGCAGATCTTCGCCGGCAAGGCGGGCCCGGCGAAGTTCAAGGCCGGCGACCGGGTGCGAGTCCGGGAACTTCCGGCGCTGTTCTACACCCGCACACCGGAATACGTCCGCGGCGCCGAAGGCGTGATCGCCGAGGCCACCTATGAGAGCCCGGCGCCCGAGGACGAGACCTGGGACCGGCCCGACGCAAAGCCGGAGTGGTTCTACATCGTCCGGTTCAACCAGTCCGAACTGTGGGATTCCTATACCGGTCCGGCGATCGACACCCTGCAGACCGAGATCCCCGAGCGCTGGCTGGAAGCCGCCCGCTGAGGGCGTACGAGAAAGGCTTGTCCTGTGACTGAGCACGACCACGACCACGATCACGACCACGATCACGACCGCACCGTCAAACCGATGGTCGACGAGATCACCGACTTCGAGGTCCTCGAGATCGCACTGCGCGAGCTGTGCATCGAGAAGGGCCTCTTCACCGCCGCCGAACACCGCCTGTTCACCGAATTCGCCGAGCAGATCGGTCCGACGCCGGCCGCCCGACTGGTAGCCAAGGCGTGGTTGGATCCGGATTTCAAACACCTCGCCCTGACGGATGCGCTGACTGCGAGCAAGCAGGTGGGTGTCGACTGGCTGGAGCCCACCGGCTTCGGCACGCCCAGTGATTTCGTGGCGTTCAAGATTCTGGAGAACACGGCCACGGTGCACCACGTGATTGTCTGCGCGCTGTGCTCGTGCTATCCGCGGCCGATCCTCGGTAACTCCCCGGAGTGGTACCGCACGCCGAACTACCGGCGGCGGATCGTGCGGTGGCCACGCCAGGTGCTCTCCGAGTTCGGCCTCGTGCTACCCGACAACGTCGAGGTGCGGGTGGAGGATTCCAACCAGAAGCACCGTTTCATGGTCATGCCGCTGCGCCCCAAGGGAACTGACGGTTGGACCGAGGACCAGCTCGTCGAGATCATCACCCGGGACTGCCTGATCGGAGTCGCCCTGCCCACCCCCGGCGTCACCACCAACACCATTACCCGGTCCCGCCCGGCCATCCGGCCGATCGCGAACTGATATGACTGCCGCAGGCGTACCGCTGGAGAGCGTCGCCGTCGACACCCTCGAGCAGATTGTGCGCCGAAACCAGACCTGGCCGGTCATGGCCGGCAAATACGGCGTGGACAATCCGGTCCCGCCGTGGAAGACCAGCCTCGACGGCATGTGCGACGCCATCGACCGCTCCTGTGCCGGCGACGACCTGGGCTTCACCTTCAAAGATCGCCGCGACGAGGAGGACGCGCTGTCGGCCACCCGGTACGCCGGTCTTCCGTATCCGGAGAATCAGCTTGTGGCGCTGGCACATTCGCTGGTGGCCCGGGGTCTGATCGACGAAGATGAACTCCAGAAACGGCTGACCAAAATCCGAGCCAGACTCGAATCGTAGTTCCGCGTCAATATTTGTAGCGGAGCGGACCTACGAACCTAGCGGCAAACCCGCCGATCGACCGTTCCACCTCGCCGTGTTCCGGAACTGAGCCCACGCCGGAGCAGACCCTTCGCCGGAGTCGAGCGCCGGCCCTCAGTCCTGAACCGCCTTGGCGACAGCGACGCAGATGGTCAGCCAAGCCGAGTCGGTCTGCGGTCCGTCGCGCCTCAGCTTTTTGCCCAGCGCCCACATGGCGTTGTGCACCATCCGCACGATCACCCACGCCCGCGCGCGGTCCTCATCAAACCCCGCGGCGTCGACCAACATCCACAACCGCCTCCGCACACCGTCGCGGACATCGTCGGCGATCGCGTCCCAACGGTTCCACAGCATCGGGGCGATCTCATAGTGCGGGTCGCCGTTGACCGGCTTGGGGTCGATCACCAGCCACGGCTCACGTTCGGCTGCAGGGATATTCGCGGCCAGAACGTTGCCGTAATGCAGATCGGTGTGGATCACCCGGTCGGCCACGGCGCGGTCGGCGATCAGGTCGGTACCCAGGGCGATGGCCTGCTCGACGAGCCGGCGCGGGATCGGCGCGCTCCGGGGTAATTTGGCCAATTCGGCGGTCCACCGATTGACATACGACGCCAGCGAACGCAGTGTCGGCAGCGCCGGAACGTGGAGTCGTCGGTACGCATCGGCGACGATTCGACAGGCCTGCGCTTCAGGAACGGCGGTGAGGTCCTCGGAACTCAGCCGCTCAAGCAGCAATCCCCGATGGTGCGGTTCGGCACTGAGCAGACGTACCGCGCCGACACCACCCCAGCGCCGCAGGGCCAGATGCTCATGCTCGGACTCCTCTTCCGGGAAACCAAGCTTGAGCATCGCGGCCGCACCCTCGACGGTGCGAACCGGCAGTACCAATGAGCTGTGACCGTGGGTGGGATCACCGTCGGCCCGCAACCGCCACTGTTCGACGAGAACCTGCACGACACCGGGAAGTTCGTCAACCCATGCGGCCCACTGGGGTCCGCGTTCGGCCATCGCGCGGACCTCGGCTGGGACGTCGATCACGAGGTCGGCTTGCGGATCAGCCGCTCGAGTTCGGCAGCGTCATTTCCGGCGAGCATGCCGGTCAGCAACTCCAGCAGTCCCTGGTCGGCCAGTAGCGCGTCGAAAGTGTAAATCTCGTCGGGGTATCCGCTGGACTCCCGATTCCACGCATTGCGAAACCGCATCACCACCCGACGCTCGGTGTCCACCTCGATCTGATCGTCGGTATAGGGAACCGTGAACGAACTCACCCGCTCACCCCAACCGGCTCAGCGCGGACAGCCCGGGCCACCACGATCGCGGTCAGTGCCACCACCACCCCGCAGATCACACTGGTGCCCGTCATGGCCGAGGTGAATCCGCCCGGGTCGACCGCCGCGGTCAGGCGCGCCGGTGACCCGGTGGCCAGGAAGTACAGCACCGCCACCAGGCTGCCGATGAGCGCAATGCCCAGGGCGTTACCGAGTTCGAAGGACGCCTCGGAGATCCCGGTGGCCGCGCCGACGCGGTCTTCGCTGGCGCTGGTGAGAATCATGTCCGAGGCGGCGGTGACAACCACTGCGAACGAAAAGCCGATCATCATCAGCGGGACAACGATGGCGATATAGGAGATGGGAATCGTCACCCCGAGTGCCACCAGTCCCGCAGCGCCCACCGCCAGGCCCAGGAGCAACACCCGGCGATCCCCCCACCTGCGGACCAGTTGACCGGTGTTGACGGCGGCGACCACGCTGACCAACGAGTCCGGCAGCAGTGCCATCCCGGACTGCAACGCCGTGAAGTCGCTGACCTGACGCAGATAGATCGGCACGAAGAACAGCGCACCCACATTGGCGAATACCGTCACCGTCTGTGCCACAACCGCCGCGCTGAATCCTTTCTGGGAGAACAACTCCAGATCCAGCAGTGGCGTCGTCAGTTGTCGCTGCCGGCGCAGGAAGATCACCAGCAGCACTGCACCAATGACCAGTGCCGGATAGGCGGGCCAGAAGCCAAGACCCGAGTGCGCCAATTCGGTGATGCCGTAGACGGCTCCGAGGATGCCGGCGATGGACAGCCCCACAGAAGCGGGATCGAGTGGATGCTTGACGTCACTGCGCGCCTCGGGAAGCACCCACGCACCGATCCCGACGACCAGTGCCACCACCGGCAAATTCACCAAAAGTACTGAGCCCCAGTAGTAGTGCTCGAGCAGCACGCCGGCCACAGTAGGACCCATTGCCGCACCCGCCGCGCCTGCCGCACTCCAGATCCCGACCCCCCGCATCCGCTGACGGTCATCGGTGAAGACGGTGCGCAGTAGCGCCAGAGTGGCAGGCATCAACCCGGCGCCGGCGAAACCCTGCACCGCCCTGGCCACAATAAGCAGAGCCGCCGTGGGCGCGAACGCGGCGACAGCCGAAGCGACACCGAAAGCAACACTGGAGATCAGCAGCAGGCGCTTGCGGCCAATACGGTCGCCGACATTGCCCATGGTGATGAGCAGGCCGGCGAGAACGAAGGAGTAGATGTCACTGATCCAGAGGATCTCGTTGTAGCTGGGATGCAACTCGTCGGCGATAGCCGGCACCGCGACGCTGATGACGGTCCCGTCGACGGCCACCATGAACACCGCCAGGCACAGTGCGAATAAAGCCGCCACCTGACGCCTGGTCATCCGGGCAATGCTACGGCGCGGGAACCAGGGTCAGATCAGGGCTGAGCCCACCCCCGGCACTGCCGGGTGAACGGGTCGCAGGCGACCGGGCCGTTGGTCCAGCCGCCGTAGTACCCGGGCGTGTTCCAGGTCTCCATCAACTGACCGTTCCACGGTGCCGGTTTGCAACCGCTCTGATTCATCACTCCCACGCAAACGTTATTGTCCGCCAACGCGTTCGGCGTCGCGATCGTCATCGCCACCGCAGCGCCGATCAGGCATGCGAAACCCATTCGAGCAATCATGTCGTCCCCCTATCTGATGCCACCCTGAACCAACTGGTCCTGACCATAAGCGCCCCCACCGACAACCTGGTGGGACCACCGGTACCGGCCGCCGCAGGTTCCGGCGCGGCCCGATCCCCGGCTGGCTCCGCCCAACTGGAGTCCACAACCAACGACGGTGTTCAGGTCACCAGGTATTCGGTCAACGACCAGCAGCCCCAGCAGGTGGTCGACTAAAACACCGGCATTTGGCAAGGCGAGGGCTATAACGTCACCAGTTCAGGGGGCGGGAGCGGCGGCAGCAACTGATCGCCTGAGCTATCCGAGCGACTCCGCCACCAATGTCTGTAGCGCAGCCCTGACAGTGGCGTCCAGTTCCTCCGGATTACCGGCGGCATAGGCCTGCAGTTCGGCGATCATCGCGTGCGTCCAGAACAACATCAGGTGCCGGGCGATCCGCGCTGCGGCCCGCCCCGGCGGCAGGGCGGCGTTGTTGCGGGCGATCTGCTGGACCATCCGGATGAGCGGTTCGATCGGCACGGCTATCCGTTGACGGTCGCTTCGGCATCGGCGCGGTCTGCCGCCGCACGTTCCGGGCCGTGCAAGGTCGGCGTCACCTCTACCGCTGTCACCTTGTACTCAGGACAGTTGGTGGCCCAGTCCGAATTGTCGGTGGTGACCACGTTGGCGCCGCTGACCGGATAGTGGAACGTCGTGTAGACCACACCTGGCGGGACCCGGTCGGTGATGTGAGCCCGCAAAGCGGTCTCGCCGACGCGACTGGCCAGCGTCACCCACGATCCGTCGGTGATCCCACGCATCTCAGCATCGGATTCATGGATATCGAGCAGATCCTCCTCATGCCAGATGACATTCGGCGTCCGCCGGGTCTGGGCGCCGACGTTGTACTGGCTCAGGATCCGGCCGGTGGTCAGCAGTAACGGGTATCGGCGAGTGCTGCGTTCATCGGTGGGTACGTAGGGCGTCAGTTGGAAGGCACCGTCGCCCCGGGCGAAGCTGTCGACGTACATGACCGGTGTGCCCAGTGGATTGTCGGCATTGCACGGCCACTGCACACTGCCTACCTCGTCAAGTAGGGCAAACGATACCCCGGCGAATGTCGGTGTCAGCGTCGCGATTTCATCCATGATCTGAGCGGCGGTGTCGTAGTGCATCGGGTAGCCCAGTGCGGTGCTCAGATCGCAGGCGACCTCCCACTCCTGCTTCCCGATCTTGGTCTTCATCACCGGACGCACCCGGTTGATCCGCCGCTCCGCATTGGTGAAGGTGCCGTCCTTCTCCAGAAACGATGTGCCCGGAAGGAATACGTGGGCGTACTTCGCGGTCTCATTGAGGAACAGATCCTGAACGATCAGCAACTCCAACGACTCCAGCGCGGCCAGCACGTGATGGGTGTTCGGGTCGGATTGGGCGATGTCCTCACCTTGGACGAACAGCGCTTTGAACTCGCCACTGACGGCGGCGTCGAACATATTGGGGATCCGCAGACCCGGGTCGGACTGCAGCGTGGCACCCCAGAGCGATTCGAACTGTTCGCGCACGACGGTGTCGGACACGTGGCGGTAGCCGGAGAATTCGTGCGGGAAGGACCCCATATCGCAGGAGCCCTGGACGTTGTTCTGACCCCGTAGCGGGTTGATCCCGACGCCCTCGCGGCCGATGCTGCCGGTGACCATGGCGAGGTTGGCCATCGCCATCACCATGGTGGAGCCCTGGCTGTGCTCGGTGACGCCCAGGCCGTAGTAGATGGCCGAGTTGGGGCCAGCAGCGTAAATCCTTGCTGCGGAACGGATCTCGGCGGCGGGCACGCCGCTGAACTGCTCGGTGGCCTCGGGGCTGTTCTCCGGGCGGCGGATGAACTCCTCCCACTCCCGGTACAACTCGGCGTCGCAGCGTTTGGTCACGAACTCGATGTCGACGAGTCCCTCGTCGACGATCGTGTGCGCCATCGCATTGACCACGGCCACATTGGTTCCAGGCAGCAGTTGAAGGTGGTGTTCGGCCTCGATATGCGGTGAGCGCACCAGGTCGATACGCCGTGGGTCGATGACAATCAGGCGCGCACCGGCGCGCAGTCGCTTCTTCATCCGCGAGGCGAACACCGGGTGCGCATCCGTGGGGTTTGCCCCGATCACGACGATGACGTCGGCCTCGGCGACGGACTTGAAGTCCTGAGTTCCCGCCGAGGTGCCGAAGGTCTGCTTGAGGCCGTAGCCGGTCGGCGAGTGGCACACCCGCGCGCAGGTGTCGACGTTGTTGTTGCCGAATGCGGCCCGGATCATCTTCTGCACCACGAACACCTCTTCGTTGGTGCAGCGCGACGAGGTGATGCCGCCGATGCTGTCGACGCCGTGGGTGTTCTGAATCTCGCGCAGCCGTTGCGCGGCGAAGTCGATGGCCTGCTCCCAAGACACCTCCCGCCACGGGTCGGTGATGGCGTCCCGGACCATCGGCGCCATAACGCGATCGGGGTGGGTGGCGTACCCCCAGGCGAATCGACCCTTGACGCACGAGTGCCCCTCGTTGGCGCCGCCGTCCTTGTGCGGCACCATCCGGACCAGTTCGTCGCCGCGCAGTTCGGCCTTGAACGAGCAGCCCACCCCGCAATAGGCGCACGTGGTCAGCACACTGCGCGTCGGAATCCCGAGTTCGATCACGGACTTCTCCGACAGCGTCGCCGTCGGGCAGGCCTGCACGCATGCCCCGCACGAGACACATTCGCTGTCCATGAAGTTGGTGCCGCCCGCGCTCACCTTCGACTCAAAGCCGCGCCCGACGATGGTCAGCGCCAGCGTGCCCTGGATTTCGTCGCAGGCCCGCACGCAGCGACTGCACGCGATGCACTTGGACTCGTCGAAATCGAAATACGGATTGCTGGAGTCGGTGGGCGCGTCGAGGTGGTTCTCGCCGGCGAAGCCGTAACGCACCTCACGCAGGCCCACGACTCCGGCCATGTCTTGGAGTTCGCAGTCGCCGTTGGCCGGGCAGGTCAGGCAGTCCAGCGGATGGTCGGAGATGTAGAGCTCCATGATGTTTCGCCGTAACCGTTCGACGCGCGGAGTCTGGGTGTGCACCACCATGCCCGGCTCCACCGGTGTGGTGCAGGAGGCCGGGGTGCCCTTGCGGCCGTCGATCTCGACCAGGCAGAGCCGGCAGGATCCGAACGCTTGCAGCGAGTCGGTGGCGCACAGTTTGGGCACGGCCAGGCCGGCTTCGGCAGCCGCGCGCATCACCGATGTGCCGGCCGGCACCGTCACGGCCACGCCGTCGACCTCAACGCACACCATCTGCTCGGAGGACGACGCGGGCGTGCCGTGGTCGGGTTCCTTCAGAAGGGTCATCTCTTCCCCTGACCGTTCGTCGATGGGTGGAAGTCCTCGCCGAAGTGCGCCACCGCGCTGCGCACCGGCAACGGGGTGAGTCCGCCCATGGCGCACAGGGATCCGTCAGTCATGGTTTCGCAGAGCTCCTCAAGTAGTTCAAGGTTACGCTCCGGGTCAATGCCTGCGGTGATCTTGTCGATCACTTCGACACCGCGGGTCGAGCCGATCCGGCAGGGGGTGCACTTGCCGCACGATTCGACGGCGCAGAACTCCATCGCGAAGCGCGCCTGGGCGGCCATGTCCACAGTGTCGTCAAAGACCACCACACCGCCGTGGCCGAGCATCCCGCCGGCGGCCGCCAGCGCCTCATAATCCATCGCGACGTCCAATGCATGCTCGGGAAGATAGGCGCCCAACGGACCGCCCACCTGGACCGCACGGATCGGTCGACCGGAAAACGTTGCGCCGCCGAAGTCTTCGACGAGCTCGCGCAGACTCACCCCGAAGGCGAGTTCGACGATCCCGCCGCGGGCGATATTGCCGGCGAGTTGGAATACCTGCGTCCCGCGCGAGCGGTCCACCCCGAGGCCCTGATACGCCGCCGCGCCGTCGGCCAGGATCGCCGGCACCGCGGACAGCGTGAGCACGTTGTGCACCAGAGTCGGGTGGCCGAATAATCCCTGCAGTGCGGGGATCGGCGGTTTGGGACGCACCATGCCGCGCTTGCCCTCAAGGCTCTCCAGCATGGCGGTCTCCTCGCCACACACATACGAGCCGGCGCCCTCGACGATGCGGACGTCGAAGCTGCGACCGGAGCCCAGCACGTCCGGACCCAGCCACCCGTCGACGCGCGCAATGTCGACCGCGGTGCGCAGAGTGCGGATCGCGGCGGGGTATTCGGAACGGACGTAAATCAGTCCGATACTTGCCCCGACCGTGGTGCCGGCGATCGTCATGCCCTCAAGCAGGGTGAAGGGGTCGCCCTCCATGAGCATGCGGTCGGCGAAGGTGCCACTGTCGCCCTCGTCGGCGTTGCAGCACACGTACTTGGTGTCCCCCGGCGCCTCCAGCACCGTGCGCCACTTGATCCCGGCCGGGAATCCCGCGCCACCGCGGCCGCGTAGCCCCGACGCCAGAATGTCGGCGGCCACCTCGTCAACCGGTATGGCCAGGGCGCGCCGCAGACCGACCAGCCCGCCCAGTCGGCGGTAGTCGTCCATGTCGAGCGGGTCGGCCAAACCCACCCGGGCGAAACTCACCCGGTGCTGGCGGGCCAGCCATGGGATCTCGTCGACGAGTCCGTGTCCCAGTGCGTGGGATACGCCCTCGAGCATGCCGGAGTCGATGAGCGCCTCGACGTCGCCGGGAGCGACGGGACCGTAGCCGACGCGGCCTGCGGGCGTCTGCACTTCGACGAACGGTTCGAGCCAGAGCATGCCGCGCGATCCGTTACGGATCACCTCGACGGTGACCCCCTCGGCCGCGGCCACCTCGGTGATCCGCGCGGCGACCTCGTCGGCGCCCACCGAGCACGCCGCCGAGTCACCCGGAACATAGACCCGCACACTCACCGCGGCACCACCTGAGCATCGACGACCGCGGCCCGCACCCGGCCGATATCGCACCGTCCGACAAGCCGGCCGTTGACCATGATCGCTGGCCCGAGCGCACAGTTGCCGAGACAGTAGACTTTTGCGAATTCCACTGGCCCGGAACCCGTTCCGGCGAATTCCACTGGCCCGGAACCCGTTCCGGCTCCTAAGCGCACCCCGAAATCGTGCTCGATCTGCTCGATCAGCGACCGGACGCCGCTGGCCTGACATGCCTCGGCCACGCAGACTCCGACCACCACCGCCGGCGGCGGCATCCGGCGCAGGTCGTGGTAGTAGGTGAGCACGCCAACGACCTCGGCGCGACTCACATTGAGGAATCCGGCCACCACGTCGACGGTCTCCTCGGGCACGAAGCCGAAGGCGTGCTGGATGGCCTGCAGGCAGGGCAGGATGAGTCGTTCATGGGTGGGCAACGCCTCAAGGACCCGGATCGCGGACGCCGCAGTCATCTGCCCGGACACCTTCCGCACCACCGCTCACTCGAATTGACAGGCCCGCACCGCACCGGACAACTTTGAGGCTATGCCACAGGAGTGCGGTGACGGAAGAGCAGACGCCCGCAGCGCAAGTTGATAGCCACCCGTCAAGGTATGCGTAGCAGAAGAGTTTCGCCAAACCCCTTGACGGCGTATCCAAGTCGGTCGAACGTCACGTAGGGGTTGCTTGGAAGTGCCGCGCATCGCGGCGACAACGGGGCTGGGGGGCTCATGGGATCAGTAGGTCTTTTATACGTCGGAGCGGTTCTGTTTCTGAACGGCTGCATGCTGCTGGGCTGGGTTGATTCCCGGTCAGCGGTGCCGCTCAACATCTTTGTCGGGATCCTGCAGGTAGTCACCCCGACCTATCTGATCTTCACGGCCAACGGCGATACCGCTCAGATTCTGGGGGCGTCGGGTCTGTATCTGTTCGGCTTCACCTACCTCTACGTCGCCATGAACCTATGGAACGACCTTGACGGCACCGGGCTCGGGTACTTTTCGCTGTTCGTGGCCATCTGTGCCGTTGCATTCGCGGTGATCAACTTCGGCAACAAGGACTTCGCGTTCGGCGTCATCTGGCTGTACTGGGCGTTCCTCTGGCTCCTGTTCTTCTTCCTGCTCGGTCGCGGGCAGGAGTCGCTGACCCACTACACCGGCGCGGTAGCGGCTGTCGAGGGCTGGGTCACCGGAGCCATTCCGGCGTTTCTGCTCCTCACCGGCCGCTGGGCCGGCCTCGATAACAAAACCGTCGCCGTCGTCCTGGCGGTCCTCGGAGTGGTCGTCTTCGGCGGCCTCGCAGTTCTCGCTCGGTCCGCACCGAGTCCGGCCCCGGCGTCCGCCTGAGTCGACCCGTTTCACCGTCAACTCGCAGCAAGGAAAGAGCACACCATGCCAAAGAATCTCTTCCCCCTCGACGACAAGAAGTCGTTCCAGGATCAAAAGCACGTCGGACACAACCGGTGGCACCCCGACGTCCCGGCCAACGTCACCGTCAAGCCCGGCGACGTCTTTCGCGCGGACTGCCGGGAATGGTTCGACGGGGCGATCCGCAACGACGACTCCGCTGACGACGTGCGCGATGCGCCACTGCCCGGCGTGCACGTGCTCTCCGGCCCGTTCCGGGTCGAGGGAGCCAAGCCCGGCGATCTTCTCGTGGTGGACATCCTCGATATCGGCCCGTGCGACACCGAGGATCCGAAAGGCATCTCGGGGCAGGGCTGGGGTTACACCGGCATCTTCCCCACCGAGAACGGCGGCGGATTCCTCACCGAGTGGTTCCCCGATGCCTACAAGGTGATCTGGGACTTCCGCGGTGGCGTCGCCACCTCCCGCCACGTGCCCGACGTGTCCTATGTCGGTATCCAGCACCCGGGACTGATGGGCACCGCGCCGTCGAAGGAATTGTTGGCTCGGTGGAACAAGCGCGAGGGCGCACTGATTGCTACCGATCCCGACCGGGTCCCACCACTGGCGCTACCGCCCCTTCCGGACAGCGCGATCCTCGGATCGTTGAAGGGCAAAGACTTTGACCGGGTGGCCGGGGAGGCTGCCCGCACCGCTCCGCCGCGCGAGAACGGCGGAAATCAGGACATCAAGAACTTCACTAGGGGAACCCGGGTGTTCTACCCGGTGTTCGTCGACGGTGCAAACCTGTCCTTCGGTGACTTGCACTTCTCCCAGGGCGACGGTGAGATCACGTTCTGCGGCGCCATCGAGATGGGCGGTTACATGGTCCTCGGCGTCGACGTGATCAAGGACGGCATGGCTAAGTACGGCGTCGGGGAGAACGCCATCTTCATGCCCGGCACTACCGACCCGCAGTACAGCGAGTGGCTGGCGTTCTCCGGCACCTCGGTGACACTCGAGGGTGAGCAGAAATATCTGGATCCGTTCCTGGGCTATCAGCGCGCATGCCTGCACGCCATCGACTTCCTGGAGAAGTTCGGCTACAGCAGGATCCAGGCGCTCATGGTGCTGGGCACCGCGCCCATCGAGGGCCGACTGTCTGGGGTGGTGGACATTCCCAACGCCTGCTCCACGGTGTATCTGCCGACGGCGATCTTCGATATCGACCTGCGCCCGGGCCACGGCAAGGTGCCCAAGGTGTCGGGCGGCAAGGCCGTACCGAAGTCGCTGTGGAAAGACCACAGGGGTTGGGCGCCGCACCCCTGGAAGAAGTAGTCGGGGCCCCGCCGGATCAGGGACGCGGCAGTTTCTGCAGCCGTGGGTCCGGCGGTGCCATCCGGGTCGGTCGGCTGTTGATGCGGCCGCCCTGGGGAATGGATGTGACCACCTCAGGTCGGTCCGCCGTCTCATGCGTGGAGTCGATGAGGTTCATCCGCTGGTGATCCACCGCTGACAACATCGGTGATGAGTAGACCCGCTTGGCCGGCTGATCACACTGCGGGCAGTCACGCTCTTGCGGCGCGGTGCCGATCGGATAGCTGACCTCCGCCAGGCCGTGATCATCACAGCTGTAGCTGTACCTCGCCATATCGAACCCCCGATGCTCGTCGTGTATTCCATTGTGGCCGCGGGTAAGCCACTTCGTCATCGGTTGGGGAAATCATCGCGCGGGCCATCTTGCGGGCGAGGCCGAACCGCCACCGTCGTTGAGTGAGGAGACGCGCAGGGATTTACCCGCACTTTGTCTGCATGGCTCCTCACTCGCCGAACATCCGTTCGGCACATCTGCCGCTCAGCGCAGCAGATTGTCCAATGCAGAAGCGGTGACGATATAGGCGGTGTGACTACCGATCGAGCTGATCTGGGCATCCACCGGCCACCGCCACGGCACCGGTGTGCGGCCCAACACCGGGAACGCCACCGACGTCATGGTCATCAGCGCGGTGCCGAACACCAGGCTGGCGTGCGGTTCGCGGAGTCGGTTGCGCAGCAGCACGTGCGCGACACCGAATGCCGAACCATAGGTCCAACGCAGCGCCAGGGTGAGCGCGCCGGCCTGCCGGGGGGTGGGCTCCGGCAGATGCAGGATGTCCGCCACGATCTGCCCGGGCACGATGCTGTCGTCGTAATCCAGTCCCTCGTGGGAGAACAGGCCTTCCACGGGGGTGCCGTCAGCAAGCGTTGTCACGCCCGTGTAGCGGCCACGGCGCAGCCGACGTTCGAGGTGGTACCAGGCCGCCATCGCGGCGGTGCCTGAGGCGCCTGCCACCAGCCCGCGGCTGAGCCAGGGCAGCCGGGATACCCGGGGGCGTCGCGCTACGGAATTCGACATGCAATCCCCTACGGCGGTTGTTAAAAGGGCCTCAGCGAACGTACCGCACGCCGCTGGGTCAGTGAGGGTCAGGTAGCCGCAGGCAGCGGCAGGCCACCAGCGCAAGATCTTGTGCCGCTTCCGAAGGCGTCTTAGTCGGGGTCAGCAGATGGCTTTGGGCAAGGCGCACAACGCTTTCCGCCATCACCCGCACATCGGCCAGAGTTGCCGGCTGGCATTGTTCGGTAACCCAGCTGCCGACGATCCGGACAGCATGCTCGATCAACGGCTCGCCACGGGTCGTCAGCAACGGCAGCAATGACTGATCGCCGCCATTGGCCGGTGTCCGGGTGAGGATCGTCTGCAGCAGTGGGTCGTCACGCGTGGCGCTCAACATGAACTCCGCGGCGTCTGCCACACCGCCGGCAAGGTCGCCGGGGTGCTTGGCGAGCCGTGCCTGCACGCCGTCGAGAAATGTCGTCGTCTCGCGCATGACGAGCGCGTCGCCGAGTTCGTCCTTGGTCCCGAATTCGCCGTGCAGGCTCTGGCGGCTGATCCCGACCGCCGCCGCGATCGCGCCCATCCGGACCGACGCCCAACCGCGATCCAGCACCACCTCGCGTGCGGCGTCGAGGGCCAGTTCACGCAGCCTGGCCCGGCTGAAAGCCCGGGTTTCGGCCTTGAGGTCGACGACAGTCATGAAAGTTAGTCTAACTGAGCCGACAATCACAAGTCATCTGTGACAATTGCTTGACATATTCGTATTTCTGTCAGATGCTCGAGTTATGACCGCTGTCATCACCCGGGCCGAGCGCCCCTACGACCCCGCCGACATCTCCTCCTCGGAGTTCTGGGCAGCCACCGCCGACGACCGGGAGAAGGTCTTCGCCGAACTGCGGGCCAACCGGCCGATCTCCTGGCACCGCCCAGTCACGAACGGCATGTTCGCCGATCCCAACGATCAGGGCTTCTGGGCGGTGGTGCGGCATGCCGACCTTGTCGAGGTGACGCGGCGCCCGGGCGACTTCCTTTCGGGCAGGGGAATCACGTTCGAGTCGCTCCCACTGGAAGTGCTCGATGCAGCGCAGGGTTTCATCGCGATGGATCCGCCGCGGCACACCAAGATCCGCCGTCTGATGGCGGCGGCGTTCACGCCGAAGCAGTTGGCGCGCATCGACGAGCACATCGTCGCCAACTCGCGGCACATCGTCGACGATATCGCCGGCAGGGGCGAGGTCGACTTCGTCACCGAGGTGGCCTCACTGGTTCCGATGCACAACATCTGCGACATGGTCGGCATCCCCGAGGAGCACCGTCGGACCATCGCCTACGAGTCGCAGTTCGCCGACGGCTGGCGCGATCCTCGCCTACTGGACGGCGCCGATCCGCTGGCCCGGGTGTTCCAGACCGTCGCCACCATTCACGGAATCGCCCATGAACTCATCGCCGCCCGCCGCATCAAGCCGGAGAACGACCTGATGACCGCCATGGTCCAGGCCGAGGTCGACGGCGAACGCCTCACCGACGAGGACATCTCGTCGATCTTCGCCCTGCTGATCATCGCCGGCAATGACACCACCCGGCAGTCGATCTCCCACGGACTCAAGGCGCTCACGGATTTCCCCGAGCAGCGGGCCTGGCTGCTGGAGGACTTGGATGCACGTCTGCCGGTGGCCATCGAGGAGATCATCCGCTGGGCCACGCCGATCATGACCTTCCGGCGCACCGCCGCGCACGACACCGAACTCGGTGGACACCACATCACCGAGGGCGACAAGGTGATCATGTTTTACTCCTCGGCCAACCGCGACGCCGAGGTATTCGATCATCCTGAGCGCCTGGACCTTTCGCGTTCGCCGAATAAGCACGTCGCATTCGGCGGCGGCGGAATCCACCACTGCCTGGGTGCGCAGCTTGCCCGCCGCCAGCTGGCAGCCACGTTCCGCGAACTGCTGACCCGGCTGCCCGACATCCGCGCCGTCGGCGAACCGGAGTTGGGCAACGGCAACTTCTTCCATACGGTGGTGTCCATGACCGCCGAGTTCACGCCTGAAAAACTCACCGGAGCGACACGATGAAGATCGTCGTCGACAAATCCAAGTGCTCCTCGATCGGATTGTGCGAGGCGACCGCCGCTGACATCTTCGAGATCGGCGCCGATGGTGCCCTGCACATCGTGATGGACGAGATTCCCGAAGACCGGCGGATCGACCTTGAGCAGGCGTGTGAGAACTGCCCCACCCAAGCGCTCAGCATCGAGGGTTAACCCCCGCCCAGCTGAAAGATTCAGGCGCTCCGGGCAATCCTGATGCCGGGCAAACCGCCAGCCTGCACCGCCTCGTAGTGGTCCAGCAGCTCGTCGCAGATCGCCGGCCAGGTGCGCCCGAGCACGCTGCGGCGCGCGGCCACCGAGTAGCGCGGCCGTTCCGCGAGTAGGTGATCAACCGAGTCGCCCAGCCGCGACTCGAACTCCGATACCGACAGTAAGAGCCCGGTGCGGTAGGGCGCGACGAGATCTCGCGGCCCGCCGGCATCAGGTGCGACCACCGGTAGTCCCGAGGCCTGCGCCTCCTGCACCGCCTGGCAGAACGTCTCATGCTCACCGGGGTGGACGAAGACATCCATGCTGGCGTATGCGGCGGCCAGCTCAGGGCCGTAGAGCGCACCGGTGAAAACCGCTGTGGGCATGAGCGATTCAAGCTTGGCGCGGTCGACTCCGTCGCCGACGATCACCAGTTGCAGATCGTCGCGGCGGGCCAGCCCTGCCAATCGCTCCACATGCTTCTCCGGTGCCAGCCGGCCGACGAACCCGACGACCGGCCTCCCCTGCGGTGACCATTGATGGCGCAGGCGTTCATCGCGGGCCGAGGGTGCGAAGCCCGTGATGTCCACGCCGCGCGCCCAGTGGTGGACCCGCGGAATGCCATGGGCGCGAAGGCTTTCGATCGCCGATGACGACGGCGCCAGTGTGCGGTCGGCCAGACCGTGTAGGTGGCGATTCCACGCCCAGGCCGCCCGCGCGGCGATGGGCACTCCGTAACTGGTGGCGAATCCCGCGACATCGGTCTGGTAGACCGCCACCGTCGGCACCCCGAGCCGGCGCGCGGCCAGGAGTCCGCCGTAGCCGAGCATCGACGGCGAGGCCAGATGCACCACGTGCGGGTCGAAACCGCGCAGCACCCGCACGATCCGTGGCCGCGGCATGCTCAGCGGCAGCGACGTCACCATCGGATACATCCGCGAGGGCACCCGGTGAATCCGGATGCCGTCATGGACGCGTGCGGCGGGTTCTTCACCGCGGGGGTTATCGGGGGCTATGACCAAAGCCTCGTGTCCGGTGCGACGAAGGTGCTCGAGCACCCGCAGCACCGAGTTGGAGACACCGTTGACATTGGGCAGAAATGACTCGGCGACAATAGCAACTCGCACGCAATTACGGTCTCATCGGCGGGTTTCGCGAAGGTTGCGTGCGGGAAGACGTCGAGCGTCGAGTGGTTGTCGCAGAGATTCCCGTCACAACCCGCTGAGGTCGTCGGGGATGTCGACGGCGTGTTCTTCGAGGGTGGCGAGATCCACCACGTCCAGGGTGCGCTCATGGGTACTGGCGAGCACCACCGGTGCGGCACACCCGTCGTCGTGGGCGCGAAGCCAGTTGACGGCGGTCACACACCACCGATCACCGGGCCGAAGTCCTGGGAAACGATAGGCGGGCATCGGGGTGGACAGGTCATTGCCGATCGAGCGCTGATGTTCCAGGAACTCAGCGCTCACCACCGCGCAGATGGTGTGCAGTCCACGGTCCTCCAGTCCGGTCGAGCAGCAGCCGTCCCGGTAGAAGCCGGTCATCGGGTCGGTTCCGCACGGCTCCAGTGGGCCGCCCACCACATTGCGTTCAGTCACATCGCGCTCGGTCACGGTGTCAGTATCGCGGTCGGTGTCGCGCGGAACGCTCAGCCCACCCGCCGGCCCAGTGCGTGGTACTTCCAGCCCGCACTCGTCCAACGCCCGCTGTCCAGGCAATTGCGGCCGTCGACCATCACCTTGGCGCGCACGGTGGCAGCCAGCGTATCGGGGTCGAGGTCGACGAACTCGCGCCATTCGGTGAGCACCAGAACCGCGTCGGCCCGATCGCATGCCTCCAGCGCCGACGTCGAATAGTTCAGGGTGGGGAACAGTCGCTGTGAGTTCTCCATCGCCTTGGGGTCGTAGACGTTGACGGTCGCACCGTTGAGTTGCAACATGCCGGCGACATTGAGCGCAGGTGAATCGCGCACATCATCGGACTCCGGTTTGAATGCCGCGCCGAGTACCGCGATGTTGGCGCCCAGCAGTGATCCCCCGCAGGCGGTGGCAGCCAACTCCACCATCCGGGTGCGGCGGCGCATATTGATGCTGTCGACTTCGCGCAGGAACGTCAGCGCATGGTTGGCGCCAAGCTCGCCGGCCCGGGCCATAAACGCGCGGATATCCTTGGGCAGGCAGCCGCCACCGAAACCCAATCCGGCGTTGAGGAATTGGCGTCCGATCCGCGGATCATGGCCCAGTGCATCAGCGAGGACGCGGACGTCGGCATCGGCGGCCTCGCACACCTCGGAGATGGCGTTGATGAACGAGATCTTGGTCGCCAGAAAGGCGTTCGCCGATACCTTCACCAGTTCGGCGGTCTGCAGATCGGTCACGATGAACGGTGCCCCGTCGTCGAGCAGACGTGAGTACATCTCGCGCAGCGCGGGCTCTGCGCGTGTCGAAGCCTCTTCGACCCCGAGCACAATGCGATCCGGGTGCAGGGTGTCGTGAATGGCGAATCCCTCGCGCAGAAACTCCGGGTTCCAGGCGACCTCGACCGGCACTGAGTCCCTGGCCAGTTCGCGAGCGCGAGCGGCCAACCCGGCCGCGGTGCCCACCGGAACGGTCGACTTGCCGACGATCACCGACGGCCGTGTCAGCCGCGGTACCAGTTCGTCGATGACGGCGTGCACGTGCCGGAGGTCGGCGCCGTACTCGCCCTTCTTCTGCGGCGTGCCGACGCCCAGGAAGTGGATGTCGGCGAAATCCGCAGCCATGTCATAGTCGGTGGTGAATCGAAGGCGTCCGGCAGCGAGGTTCTCGCGCAACACCTTCGCCAACCCGGGCTCGTAGAACGGGATGTCGCCACCGGAGAGCTTGGCGACCTTGCCGGGGTCGATGTCGACGCCGACGACCTCATGACCCAGCTCGGCCATCCCGGCGGCGTGTGTCGCGCCGAGGTACCCGGTTCCGAACACGGTGCATCGCATACCACCATCAGTAACCTGCGGCGATGAGCTAACTGAGACGCGACACTGAGCGGCAGGCTAACAACGGATGAACGCTGACTTCGCGCTCTGAACCCCAACCGCCCCATGTCGAAGTCGTATCGTCGAGTAATGGACTCCTCAGCCAGGCGTCAGCTGCCGCCGGGACCACCGCTGCCCAGTCCGATCCAAGCCGCGCTGATGCTGCGCTACTGGCCACGAATGGTGGCCGCGTGCCGGCGCCGCTACGGCGAGGTGTTCACGCTGCGCGTGGCCTCGATGGGAACGGTGGTCTACCTGGCCGACCCCGCCGACATCAAGACCGTGTTCGCCGGCGATCCGACGGTATTCCACGCCGGCGAAGCGAACTCGATGCTGGCCGGAATCCTGGGCGACAGCTCCGTTCTCGTCATCGACGACGATGTCCACCGCGACCGGCGTCGCCTGATGATGGCCCCGTTCACGCGCGACGCCGTAGCCCGCCAGACCGACGTGATGGCCGAGATTGCTGCCACCAACATCGCCGGCTGGCCGGTGGGTGTGGAGTTTGCGGTCGGGCCCAAGATGTCCGAGATCACCCTTGAGGTGATCCTGCGCACCGTCATTGGCGCCACCGATCCCGCGCGACTGGCCGCACTGCGCGACGTCATGCCGCGGGTAATGAACCTTGGCCCGTGGGCGACGATGGCCACCTACAACCCGGCACTGCAACAGCGTCGTGGCTGGCGGCACGTCCGCCGCCGCCTCGATGAGGCCGACCGGCTGCTGTATGCCGAGATCGCCGATCGTCGCGCCGACCCGGCCCTGGCTGACCGGACTGACGCGCTGGCCATGTTGGTCCGCGCCGCCGACGACGATGGGCGGCAGATGAGCGATCGCGAGTTGCGCGATCAGCTGATGACACTGCTCGCAGCCGGCCACGACACCACCGCCACCGCGCTGTCCTGGGCACTGGAGCGACTGAGTCGGCATCCTGCGATCTTGGCCGAGGCCGTGACGGCGGCCGAGGCCAGTGCGACCGGAGACCCGGCCGGCGACGACTACCTTGATGCGATCGGCAAGGAAACCCTGCGCATCCGACCCGTCGTGTTCGATGTCGGCCGAACGCTCACCGCCCCCGTCGAACTCGCCGGCTACCGGCTACCCGCGGGTGTGATGGTCGCACCCGGGATCGGCCTGGTCCATGCCAGTGCCGCACAGTACGAGAACCCGGACCGGTTCGACCCGGATCGGATGCTGGCCGGCGGCCCACGATCGGCAACCGTGAGCCCGACCACCTGGCTGCCGTTCGGGGGCGGGAACCGACGGTGCCTCGGCGCCAACTTCGCACTCTCTGAGATGAGAGTGATCCTGCGCGAGGTGCTGCGCCGCGTGGAGCTGGAGACCACGACAACACGCGGCGAACATCAGCGGGTGCGCGGCGTCATCCTCGAGCCACACCGGGGTGCGCGGATCCGGGTGCGTGCGATTCGCGCAGCAGTGCCACAACGTCGGGATGCACACAGTCCTCCAGCGTCTGCATGTCCTCGTTCGCCAGAGCTTCTCGAACCCGCGTCGCGCTCAACTGACTGAACGAATCGTCGGCGGGCATGGCGTAGATGCCGTGGGCCGCGTCGGTCTGCTCGGACATACCGGCGCGGGAGACCACCGCGATCGTCGGAAGTCGGCTCGCCGCCGCATGGCAGAAGTGGTCCTGACCGCACAGATACATGACGACGATGTCCTCGTTGGGAAACCGCTCGGCAAGAACATCTTCGAGCGTGGCCGTGACCTCTGGGAAGTCCGGCCACCGACCCGAGGCCGAACTCTCCCAGGACGTCACCGCCAGCACCGGGTGGTCCTTCGTCGCGGCGACGCACATGGCCAGCCGTTGGCGCGCGGGGAAGAACGCCGAATCGCCGTACTTGCCGGACAGATAGGCGTCGTGCGATGGCGAAAGGAATCCGCCGGCCACGTCGAACCCATGCTCAGACTCCAGGCCGCCTCGAGCGCGGTCGAACATCGCGACGTGCCCGAGATGAATCGGGTTGAGCGCGCCGGTGGTCAGCAGCACGCATCGCCGCCCCCGCGACGGACGCGCCAGGTTCCGCTCGATCTTCTCCAACGGCCAGTGCTCAGTCGAAGACATACGCCCCCGCCTCGGTGGTCCAGGCGGCGAAGCGGGGCTCCAATCTGGTCAGCCAGTGCTGCGGCCACACGTTGCCGTGCACGCTGCCGAGGAAGAATCCGGCAATGGCACCGAGGGTATCGCTGTCTCCACCGGTGGTCACCGCCCGGCGAAGCGCCTCGACAGGCTCACCGGGAAGCATGTCGACACACAGCAGCGCGCACGCCAGCGCCTGAGGTGAGCGCCATCCCTCGCCGCCGTAGCGCGGAAGCGACGGATCTGCGAACCAGGGATCGTCGAGGAACTTCGGTGTCACATCCCGGGCCTGCTGCACCGCCTCGCGCACCGTCACCATCCCGTTTCGGATGAGATCGGTTGCGGCATCGAGGTTTCCGGCGCGTGGATGGTCGATCAGCCACGGCGCCGCAGTGCTCATCATGGCGTCGTCGTGGCTGAGTTCGATCGCATGGCTCAGCAGTCCGTCGCTCACCAACGCGTGCGGATCGGACGCGATGATGATCCGGCGCAACACCGCGGCGGCCAGTAGTGCCGAGGCGATGGCCGCCGGGCCGCCGTGGGTGGTCGCGGCCTGCCACGCCGACACCGGCTGCCACAACCCGTCCGGAAGGAAACCGCACGGCGAGACGCGCATGACCGCGCCACAGGCGTCGCTGTCGACCACGGTGGCCCGATACCAGGGCTCACCGAAGTGCAGAGCGCGCAGCGCTTTCATGGTCGTGCGGCCGTATCCGCGCATATCCGGGTCATGCAGCCACCCCAGCCAGCCGGCCAGGATCGCCGACTGCAACTCCCCCGCACTCTTGCCGGCCGCACCATCGACAGCCTGGGCGAGATACAGGGTCATCTGGGTGTCATCCGACACGATCAGCCGTTCGGGAAGTTCCGGACCCCGCATGTCCATCAGCGTCAGCCGGCCATAGCTGTGCCGTTCGTTGGGATACCCCCACGAATCGCCGTAGGCGACGCCGAGCATGGCGGCGCGAAAATTCGATACACCTGAAACAGATACACCCATTGCAAATCCCCCGATCCTGTGTAGTTGCGGAACTGGACAGCGGACGTCGGCGTGCTGCCGCCATTGATCAGCGACAGCACGCCGACGTTCGCCCACGGGCTAGGCGCCCCGCTTGCGCTTCCTCTTCGGCGCCTCACCCGATGCCTCACCCATCGCTTCGGCGCGTTGAAGCGCGGTGAAGCCCTCGCGGGCGAGGAGGCCGCGCTTGATATCGGTCATAGCGGCTGACGTCAACCGGTAGGCCGCGTGGTTGGCGTCATAGGACCTCTTGTCGTAGGTCATGGCGTAGCGCGGGTCCATACCCATCCGCTGCCCGATCTCGACCGCGTCGATGTCGGCGCCCAGGAAGATGAACTCCCAGCCGTAGACCTCACGCTGCTCGGTGATCAGCTTCTTGACCGCCTCCCAGGTCCACCGGCGGCTGGCGTTCTCCATACCGTCGGTCATGATCAGGCAGATCACCTGGCCGGGCCGCTGATCGGAGGGCAGTGCGGCGAGCCGTTCGCCCACCTCGGTGATGAACACCCCGGCCGAGTCGAGCAGTGCGGTCCTCCCGCGGGGCACCACGACGAACTCCGGCACCGCCGCGATGACGGTGGGCGGGTAGAGCACCTCGTACTCGGTGTCGAACTGGGCCAGCGTCACCTCGCAGTACTCGGGGTGCGAGCGCTGCTCGTTGATAAGCTCGCGCCAGCCGTCCTCAGTGGCCTCCTTGCACGTCTCCATCGAGCCCGAGCGGTCAAGCAGCGCCGCGATCAAAGTCTTCTTCGAGTCGGTCATATCTCACCCTTCTTTTGAGCAGGCGAAGGCCACGACGAAGTCCGGGGGTGATGCCCCCGGCAGCTTGTGACGAGCCCCCGATACTGCGATGAACGACCGTTGCGAAACAGCCGCGATTGATACCTCAATTCTACCTACCAAGTACGACAAGCGCACTAACCCAGGGCATCTATTTTCTGCGAACCCCGCGCAAAATCGTCAACGGGCATACGATTCGGCGATGGCCCCTAAACTGCCCCAGGTCCCGCGCCCACCGCTCGGGCTACCCGACCCGCTGCGCCGGATCCACGTCGCCCGCGATCTTGATTCGGTGACCGACGTCGGCCCGGAGGATCCACCCGAGGCCGGCGGGGTCAGCACCCGCCGGGTCGAGGCGATGTGGCGATCAGTCCGCGATTGGTATCGCAGCGGAGTACACCCCGCTATGCAGGTGTGTGTTCGACGCAACGGCGCGGTGATCCTCAACCGGGCCATCGGGCATGCCCGCGGCAACGGCCCGCATGACGGCCGGGACACCGAACGCGTCCGCGCGACCGTCGACACCCCGTTTTGCGTCTACTCCACCTCGAAAGCCGTTACCGCCTTCGTGGTGCACAAACTCATCGAGCGCGGCGTGCTGGGTATCGACGATCCCATCGCCGACTACATTCCCGGCTACGAGAAGAACGGCAAGCAGGACATCACCGTCGGCCACGTGCTGGACCACCGCGCCGCAGTGCCGAACCTGCCCCGCAGCGCACTGGATCTCGATAATCTCCGCGACCGCCAGTACATGACCGACGTCCTAGTCAACGCAAAACCGTTCGCCAAAGCCGGCCGTTATCTGGCCTATCACGCGGTCTCGGGTGGATTCATCCTCGGCGAGGTCGTGCACGCCGCCACCGGCAAGGACATCCGCACGGTGCTGGCCGAGGAATTCCTCGATCCGCTGGGGTTCCGCTGGACTAACTACGGCGTCGCGGCCGAGGATGTCGACAAGGTCGCACTCAACTACGTCACCGGCCCGCCGACGGCTCCGCTGCTATCCAAACTTCTCACCCGGGCGCTGGGTATCGACGTCGACGGCCTCGTCACGCTCACCAACGATCCGCGTTTCCTCACCGGTATCGTGCCAGCGGCCAGCACGGTGACCACCGCGTGGGAGATGTCGCGATTCTTTGAGATCATGCGCTGCGGCGGCGAACTCGACGGCGTCCGGGTGATCGAGACCGAGACTATCCGCGAGGCGCTCATCGAGCGTTCGCACCTCGAGGTCGACCTGTCACTGGGATACCCGACGCGGTTCTCTCACGGCCTGATGCTGGGGGCGCGGATGGTGAGCCTTTTCGGCCTGGACACCCAGCACGCCTTCGGCCATCTCGGGTTCATCAATACCCTCGCCTGGGCCGACCCCGAACGCGGGATCTCAGTGGCCGTTCTCAATAGCGGCAAGCCGATCGTCTACCCCGAGTTCTACATGTTCCTGTCCACCATGCAGCGCATCACCACCGAGATGCCGAAGGTGCCGAAGTCCGAGCGGATGCTGTAGGGCTACGAGCGCCACTAGTTGTCGGGACGCGCTGCTAGAACGACGAGGTGTGATGCCTGAGAACTCTTGTATATAACGCTGAAGTTATATTACGATGGTTTGGGAAGTACTGCTACTGGAACCGGTCGAGACCTGGTACCTCACGCTTGATGAAGGAGCAATTGCCGCAGTAACGGGCGCTATCGACCTACTGGAGTCTGAGGGGCCGACACTTGGCAGACCGATGGTGGACAAGGTAGCCGGATCGAAATTTCATAGCCTGAAGGAACTCAGGCCCGCAGGCACGAGCATCAGAATCCTGTTCATTTTCGATCCAAATCGGCAGGCGATTCTTTTGCTTGGTGGCGATAAGGCCGGCGCTTGGAAGGACTGGTACGACAGGAACATCCCGATCGCCGAGCAGCGGTACGCGGACTGGCTGGCGACTGAACATGGAGGTGCATGACGATGGCACGCAACTGGCGTGACATTCGCGCGGATGCGGTGGCGCAGGGTCGCCTGGATCCTGAGCGCGCCGAAACGGCACGGAAAGAGATGCATCAAGCAATCCGGGCTCACCGACTCACCGAACTACGCAAAGCCCACGGGCATCCGCGACAGGCTGACGTCGCCGCGCTCATGGGTGTATCGCAGGCCTGGGTATCAAAGCTGGAGAGCGGCGATCTGTCCCACACCGAACTCGACACACTACGGTCCTATATCGCCGCCCTGGGGGGCACTCTGAGGATCATCGCCGAGTTCGACGAAGGCAACGTCGAGTTGGCGACCTAACCCACTCCACCACCGACAAGCAGACCCAACACATAGGTGATACCCGCGGCGCCATAGCCGATCATCAACTGCCGCAACGCACGTCGCATCGGCGGCGCACCAGACAGCAAACCGACGATCACCCCGGTGCCCAGCAGTGCGATGCCGACCAGCACGGCGGCAGTCAGAGCGGCCGTCGCGCCGTTCAGGCCGAAGAGGTATAGCAGCACTGGCGTGATCGCGCCGACGGCGAAGAATCGGCAACGCCTCGGCAGATCTGGACCGTAACGCCGGTAGCCTGTGGCCATGTCGCCGGTGCCTCAGTACCTGTCCGTGAGCGTCACGGTGCCGCGGCCTTTGGGCCCCGCGGGCATTGCTCGGATTCCAATTTCGAGAAACGGGTCCAGTTTGGAGCAGTGGTTCGCCTTCCACCTCACCCCGGCCCAGCAGGCGCTGGTCGGCCTGCTGTTACCGGTCGTGGTGGCCGGAATCGGACTTCTGCTGGTGCGCAAGTTCGTTCGTCAGGATTTCCTGCGCCAGCACCACGACATCTCGGGCCCGGTTCTCAGCGTTCTCGGAACCGTCTACGGAGTGTTCCTGGCGTTGGTCGCCTCCAACACCTGGGGCTACTACGAGCGGACCTCCGCCAACATCGTCCAGGAGGCGCGCGACGTTCAAACCCTCTACGCCAACGCGACGGCGTTTCCCGAGCCGTTCAGAAGCGAGATTCGACAACTGTGGGCGGAGTACCGCGATGTGATCGTCACAAAAGAATGGCCCGATCTTGCGCGGGGCGAGGGGAACCCGCGGATCGAGCCTGTCCTTCGACGAATTTCAGACGCCTACGCGGGCCACCAGATTTCCACACCCACGGAGGGAACGTTCTTCGGCGAGTCAGTTAAAAAACTCGACGAGATCAAAAATCTGCGCGCCACCCGATTCGAGGACGCCGTCAGCAGTCTGCCCGGCATCGTCTGGCTGGTTCTCGTCGCCGGCGCGTTCATTCTTGTGACGTTCTGCTACCTGTTCGGGGCGCGTAGCTATCCGATTCACACAGTGATGACCCTGATGCTCACCGCGATGATCGCCCTTATCTGCTACACCACGCTCATTCTGGACTTCCCCTTCGTCGGGCCGGCGGCGATCA
>Ga0194055_10000185_pt1 | contig 48410 bp, 39 predicted proteins | sample SepL449m_MetaG_FD_155482 | JGI IMG/M metagenome (GOLD analysis project Ga0194055, IMG submission 155482) | Anoxic zone freshwater microbial communities from boreal shield lake in IISD Experimental Lakes Area, Ontario, Canada - Sep2016-L442-9m | ecosystem: Environmental > Aquatic > Freshwater >... | reverse complement strand
TGAATATATCGAAACCTTCTACAACTCAGTCCGAAGGCACTCGACTTTGGGATATCTCTCTCCCATAATGTTCGAGCAGGCCGTCTAATCTCTCTCCTCGCGCCCACTTTTCTTGGGCAAGTCCAAGCCTCTCCGTCGCGCGAAGAGCCGTTCTGAGCAAGCCAGTTAGCGAAACTTGTTCGCTACTTGCTTGGGGCCCGCACATAAATAACGTTTACAACTTCCTCTTCACCTGTTTGCCGAAATGCGAGAAGAGGATGCAAGGTCGACGCACGGATCATCACACAGATTCAGCGAAAATACCAGTTTTGGGTTCCAAAATTGGACGAGCGACGACTAAGACAATGGGCGGCCGAAGCCTGCGAGTTGAACTGGGGCGGTGTTCCGCTGATCTCTCGCGACGGGATTGTCTCGATCAACGCCGGCATACGGGAACTCAACCAACCGACTGATCAACGGTCGTTGGAATCGGCACGTGTGCGTTGCCCGGTTGGCGGACGCAAGCGGCTGGTCGAAGCCGACGCCAACCAGTTTGCGGCGATGGAAGCCCTCATCGTTCCGTGACAACCCCGAATCTCCGCTACGCTGGACGTGCAAAAGCACATGGCGATTGGCGGACGAGTTGACGCAGCATCAGCACACCATTAGTGCACGCACCGTGGCGGCGATTCTGACTCAGGCTGGCTACAACTTGCAAGCCAACAGCAACACGCGGGAAGGAAGTTCGCACTCGGACCGCAACGGGCAGACACTCCCAGCCATTCCTAATCACGTCCAGCGCATCTGTTGGATGGCGCTGTCGTCAAAGTTCCCGACGTTTCCACCCGGAACTCAAGTGTGATAACGTGACTCTTTCGTGATCCTTTTTGAGGGGTCTCTGTCAATCGACTCGCATGCACATCCAGGAGCAACCATGACCGAGCCTGTTACGACACCATCTGACACTGCGACGAGCGCTGTTACCTCGCGACGATCTTTCCTGGCGATGACCGCCGGGGCACTCGGCATGGCCGCCACGAATGCACTCGGACGCGACTTCGGTCCGAACGCTCAGCCGGTTCGGTACCCTGATCCTGACATCGTGGTACTCGATCCACGGTTCAAGAAGTACGCACTCGGAAATACCCCGATCCAACGGATCTATCACAGCGATCAGATGCTCTGGGCAGAAGGGCCCGCCTGGAATGGCGTTGGGCGATACCTGCTGTGGTCCGATATTCCCAATAACATTCAACTGCGGTGGCTGGAAGAAGATGGTCACGTCAGCGTGATCCGCAATCCTGCCGGCAACAGCAACGGAAACACTTTCGATTTTCAGGGCCGTCAGATTTCGTTTGAACATGGAAATCGACGCGTCGTGCGCTACGAATACGATGGTTCGATCACGGTCCTGGCTGACAAGTTTGATAGCAAGTCGCTGAACGCCCCTAACGACGGCGCGGTCCATCCGAATGGAGATATCTGGTTCACCGATCCTGGATATGGCAGCCTGATGCACTATGAAGGGGTGAAGGCCCCGAATGATTCGAAGCAGCCCTACCAGAAGGAAGCTGTTTACCGGATTGATGGCAAAACGTTGAAGGTTGAGAAGATGACCGATGAGATCTTCAAGCCGAATGGCCTTTGTTTCTCACCGGACTACAAACGCGTCTATGTGGCAGATACCGGAGCTTCGCACTACGACAACGCCCCGAAGAACATCAAGGTCTGGGACATTGTCGATGAGAAGAAAGTCGCCAATGGTCGTGAATTTTCTTCCATGAATCTCGAAATGAAATCGGCAACGGGCGAATCCGTCGTAAAGGCGGGCTTCGCCGACGGGATCCGCTGCGACATTGACGGCAATGTCTGGGCCAGCGCTGGCTGGGTCGGTGCCGGATATGATGGGGTTCACGTCTTCGAACCCAAAGAGGGGAAGCGCATCGGTCAGATTCACTTGCCCGAAATCTGCAGCAACGTCTGCTTCGGCGGGACGAAACGCAATCGCTTGTTCATGACTGCCAGCACCTCGGTTTATGCCGTGTACGTCGAAACCAAGGGTGCTCACATTACGTGATCCCGCGCGGGGTACATTTCCGACACGCTGTTTCACAGCGATTGAGTGTGTCGGTCGAATACGTACTCCAATAGCAACGACTTTCAGAAGCTTGCAATGTCCAATCCACTCGACGACCTGAAGTCGCTTTACGGCGACATTGACCAGCAGACCTCGCGGCTCGTGGAAATTCACGGGCCGCGATTGGTCTGCCGTCGAGGATGCAGCATGTGCTGCGTGGATGAGTTGACGGTGTTCGAAGTCGAAGCACAAAACATTCGTCAGTCGCATCTGAACCTGCTGCAGACCGCGGTTCCTCACGCCCCGGGTGCATGCGCGTTCTTAGATGCCGACGGTGCGTGTCGGATTTACGAAGACCGTCCGTATGTCTGTCGAACTCAGGGACTGCCGCTGCGTTGGCTGGAAGAAGAAGCGAGCGGTGATTTCATCGAATTACGTGATATCTGTCCGCTCAATGACGAAGGGGATGTCGAACCGATCGAAGAATTGCCGCAGGACGAATGTTGGAGTATCGGCCCCACCGAAGAACGGCTGGCGAAACTTCAACTGCAATTCGGCCAGGGAAAACTGACACGGATTCCGCTGCGATCTCTGTTTCAACTCGAATCCGAATAAGCCGCAACCGATTCGATATTGGACTTTAACAAATTGTCGGACAGTGCGGCCGTTTGAGTCCCTCAGGCTTACGAGCCCTATCCGTCGGTAAGGACTGGGTGGCTGGATCGCCGCCATTGCGCCCCGCCACGCCGTCTACCTATCCCTATCGCTTGGGGCGATAGGCATGAGTCGCTTGTCCGTACACGCTTTCAGCGGCTTCCATCAGGGTTTCGCTGAGTGTCGGGTGAGCATGAATTGTTTCAGCGACATCCCGAGCAACTGCGGCGGTTTCAACAGCCAGTGCCGCTTCGGCAATCATTTCTCCGGCACCGACACCGACCAGACCGACGCCGAGGACTCGTTCCGTTTGCGGATCGACGATCAACTTGGTCAAACCTTCACTGCGGGCCAGCGTGATCGCTCGGCCGGACGCGCCCCAAGAGAATTTCACGACTTTGACTTCGCGATTCCGGGCGGCCGCTTCCTGCTCCATCAGGCCTACCCAGGCGACTTCGGGATCGGTGAAGACGACGGCGGGAATGGCGATGTTGTCAAACTCGGCCGGGCCCCCGTTCATGGCTTCGACAGCCACCTTCGCTTCACGGGTCGCTTTATGGGCCAACATCGGTTCTCCAGCGATGTCACCGATGGCATACAGATGTGGAACATTCGTACGGCGCTGCCCGTCAACCTTGATGAAGCCCTTCTCATCGAGGACGACACCGGTAGCTTCGAGGCCAAATCCCTTATTGTTCGGGCGGCGTCCGATCGAAATTAAGACTCGATCAAACGTCTGCTTCGGAGTCACCCCTTCGCCAGTCAACGTGGCTTCGATTCCTGCCTTGGTGGCCTTCAGCCCATCCACCTTCGTGTTCAAATGGATCGCGGCAAACTGCTTTTCCAATCGCTTCTGCAGTGGGCGGACCAAGTCACGATCGGCTCCTGGCAGCAGACCAGGTGTCAATTCGACAACCGTGACCTTGGAACCGAGTGCCGCGTAAACAGTCCCCATTTCCAGGCCAATGTAACCACCGCCGACGACCAGCAACGAACCGGGAATGTCGGCCAGTTCCAATGCTCCGGTCGAATCCATCACGCGCGGATCGCCTAGCTGGAAGACTGGCGGTACTGCGGGCGACGAACCCGTGGCAATGATCGCCTTTTCAAAAGTCAGGCGGTCGGTCTTGCCGTCGGGGTACTTCAGTTCAATGGTATTGGCGTCGAGGAATGTTCCGCGGGCTCCGATCAGATTGACCCCGCGTGCCTGGCAGAGGGTGCGAATCCCACCGACCAGCTTCCCGACGACACCCGTGTTCTTCCATTCGCGTAGTTTGTTGAGGTCGATCTTGGGCGGACCGAACGACAGACCCTGTTCAGCGGATTCACGAGTTTCGTTGATGAGCTTCGCGATGTGCAACAGAGCTTTGGAAGGAATGCAGCCCCGGTTCAAGCAGACGCCACCAGGCTGTGCCCCTTCATCGACCAGCGTCACTTGCATGCCGTGATCTGCGGCTTCGAACGCTGCGGGATATCCGCCGGGACCACCACCCAGGACCAGCAGTTGTGTCTGCAAATCTGCCATATTGAATTCAATCTCAAGATCGTGAAACAGTTCTGAAAAAGACCGGGCCGAACCGGTCGTCCGCCGAGAGAAGTTAGTCTAATCAATTTATCTCTGCGAGGCACCTGTCTCGAACTGCTTCAAGCTGCGTGCGCAGCACAAGAAGTTTCAGGCAGAGGGTGAATCAAGGGGCGGCGGCGTTTACTTTCCAGTGTTGAATCCAGGTTTTGTGAACCCACGAACGTCGAGCTGTGATTTTTGATATCTATCGCATTGCGAAGGGGTTATGTCAGATTGCTCTCAGACGGAACCCCGTTGGGGTACAAAACTGACTGATCACCACATCCCAGGGTAGCTCACTTCGTGAGCAACCCTGGGCTATAAGACGTAACTCCTTTGGAGTAAAAGAGAAATCGCATCGTTGTGTCGATGTGATCCTACCTCAATCTGATTTCAACCCGCCCGATATATTGGCCGGAATGTGACTCAACCAGCGCATGGCTCAATACGTCGTCGCACCTTTTCCGCAGTCGGCGACGCGAACGATCAGCAGACGCTGTTTCATTCCGCCGTCGTCATCACGTCGGAAAAAGAGATCACCCATCGACTCGGGCTGGTCATTGGTCGCCGTAATCACGGCAATTTCACCGACGTTCATCGTCAGGCTGAATTGCTGGGCATTGCGGACATCGATTTTCTGTCGATTCTGGTAGGTCCAGCCTTCATCGGTGGGGGTATGTCGAGCTTTCAATTCACCGTGATGGATTTCCGGTTGAAAATCGATCTTGATCCAACCGTCCCGCAAACGGGCTGACTTCATCCGGAAGACGCATCGAGCGTTGTCAAATTCGTAGGGTTTTTCCCCTGTTGTGTCCGTAATGTAAACACGGCATCGTTCACGAGCGTCGCTCGCCTGGAGTTCCGTTTCAATTCCCGGCGGCAGGGCTTTTCGCAGGCCTACCATCGGTTTTCCACTCGTGTTGTCACTCGAACCTGCATCCGCGACCAGTCCGAGCAGCGTTTGAATGGCCTGCGGGGGGCTGGAACCGGAATGTCCGATCTGAAAACCATTTTTGTGCAGGATTTCGCGAGTTTCGGCAGGAATTGCTGCGATCTGGTCGACTTCACGCCATAACGTCTGTCCCAGCAGCGGGTCATCGGCAGGACGGTCCACAAAGAAAACTTCCAGTTGAATGGCCTCACGCGACGCGTGGATAGGGGGAAGCGATGGTCGGTGTAACTGGACTGATTTCACTGGATCACCGCTGGGAAACAGCGAACATCCGCCAGAAATCAACAATGCCAGCAGGACTGCCAGAGTTGGCAGCCAGCGGTACATTGTGATGCGGTGAACGTGTAACGACACGCGGATTCTTCCGTAAAGCGAAGTGAAATCGGGAAAACGAGGGGATGGCTTGGACTCTAGGAACGAGACCCAATCGTGTCAATTTGATTTCGCGAGCCAGCCTTTGGAGGAATTCCGGCAAATCGCTCAGCTTCGATCATCCAATTGTCACGTTGTGAGACCGCGGCTATTATCCGCGCTCGGGCGAACTTGCAGTCGTACCCGAAGACGTTTGTGACACCCGTCGTTTACCGTTCGAGATTCGAGAAATCCAATGTCGTTGTCTGACTATCGAGTGGGATTGGGGCACGATCGACACCGACTGGTTGCGGGCCGTCCCCTGATTCTGGGTGGCGTCGCGATCGAATTTGAATTTGGGCTGGATGGGCACAGTGATGCCGACGTGCTGCTGCATGCTGTGACCGATGCAATCCTGGGAGCTGCGGGATTAGGGGACATTGGTGAATGGTTTCCGAATACGGACCCGCAGTGGCACGGAGCCGACTCGAAAGTCTTTCTGCAGGCTGCAGTGCGAGCCGTTCAGGAGCGGGGTTGGAGAGTCGTGAATCTGGATTGTACGATTCATGCCGAACGCCCTAAACTCTCTGTCCACAAGCGAACGATTGCCGAGTCGATTGCTGCGATGCTGGAGATCGCTGCCGACCGGGTGAATGTGAAGGCTAAAACAGGAGAAAAAGTCGGTCCCATTGGCCGACTGGAAGCAATTGATGCCGATGCCGTGGTGCTGCTTGGACGCAGCGCCTGAACTCATAAAGCGGTGACCAGATTCAGGACCTTTTTCGTCAACAGGGAAGACGGAGCTATGCCACTTCGCGTTTACAACACGTTGTCTCGCCAGAAGGAAGATTTTCAAACGGTCGAACCGGGACAGGTGAAAATGTACCTGTGCGGACCGACGGTCTATAAACCAGCCCACATCGGGCACATGGTCGGCCCGGTCATCTTCGATACGGTCAAACGGTATCTGACGTACTGCGGTTACAAGGTCACCTGGGTCGTCAACATCACCGATGTTGATGACAAGCTGATCAACCGTGCGAACGAAAAGAAGATGACCGTCGAAGCTCTCGCCAAAGAGATGACGCAGGATTATTTCGACAACCTGAAAACGATGGCGGTTGACGGGATCGATCATTTCCCGTATGCGACTCAGCACATTCAGGAAATGCAGGACATCATCAGCACGCTGATTGAAAAGGGGTATGCCTATCCTCTGGATGGGGACGTCTATTTCGATTGCACAAAAGATGAAGACTATGGAAAGCTGAGCGGACGCAGCCTGACCGAGATGCTCGCGGGGACTCGTGCAGAAACGCATGGCGGCAAGCACCATCCTGCGGACTTTGCCCTGTGGAAAGGTTCCAAGCCGGGCGAGCCCGCGTGGGAAAGCCCTTGGGGTCCGGGACGTCCCGGCTGGCACATCGAATGTTCGGCAATGGCCAAAAAGATCCTGGGTGACTCGATCGATATCCACGGCGGTGGCCTCGATCTGATGTTTCCGCATCACGAAAACGAATTGGCTCAGTCTGAAAGCTGTACCGGAAAGCCGTTCGCCCGCTACTGGCTGCATAACGGTCTGATGCAGGCGAGTGGTGCACCGGGCAAAGTTGGCGGCGGTCACGATAAACTCGGCGACAAGCCGGTCGACATGGCTGCCAAGGAAGCTCAGGAAGCCAACAAGCTCGCTGGCTCCAAGGGGGCAGCGTCCGTTAAAGAATTATTTGCCAAGCACGATCCCGAGACGATCCGTTTCTTTCTGCTGGCGACTCATTACCGCAGCCCGATCGACTTCAGCGACGAACGCATTGCCGAAACGGGCAAGAGCCTGGAAGGCTTTTACCGGCTGTTCGAAACATACGAGCGGATCGCAGGTCAGTCGTTCTATACGATCACAGCCGCAACAACCCGTTCCAGTGAATCTCTGGCAGGGGCACCTGCGGAATTTTTCACCGAGTTGAATTCGCTGCGTCAGCGCTATCTGGATGCGATGGACGATGACTTCAACACCGGCGGTGCCGTGGGAGTCTTGTTTGATCTTCGCAAGACATTGAACGGTTTCATTGGTGACCAGAAGCTGGATACCGCGGCTGGCAACAAGAGTGTGATCCCGGCCTTGACCGCGGGGATGACACTGCTCAAGGAACTCGCCAGTATTCTGGGGGTCTTCCGTGACGCGAAGAAGAAGAAGAGTGCCGGGGCTGATGACGGTCTGCTGGACGGACTGATGCAGCTCGTCATTCAGATCCGAGCCGACGCCCGTAAGAACAAGAACTTCGCGGTCGCCGACCTGATTCGCAACAAGCTCAACGAACTGAAGATCGTGCTTGAAGATCGAACGGATCAGACGCTCTGGCGAAAGAATGGTTGAGGAATTCTTCGCAATCCTCGCAGAGAGCTGGAAGCAGCTCTCTGCTGATGAAATTGCTCACACACAGGCAAAAATGAAAGCAATCCTGCTGGAATTCATCTGTTTTCCCTTGATGATTCAGTGACCATTCAGCTTGGCAAGTTCATGGCATGTCAGTAGTTGGCGGGTTTGCTTCAAGCCACTCCGCATCAGCACGATCTTTGGTGCGTCCGGTGTTCCGCAGAAGTTCTTCGCGCCCGATGACAGATATCGGAATGTTGTCTACTTCAATGCACTTGCGATTCGGCCAGGCACCGTCAAATGAAACAGCGGTGATTCACGTCAAGACATCAATCCGACGTGGTACCACACCGATTTGGAAGACGATTTCCGGAGTGGCGAGATCAGCTACCGTCAGACCCTGAAGCGGTGCACCAAATCGAAGGAGCGCCCGCCAAACTCGCTGCGCGTTTTCTTCGGAGCAACGAATCCAGAGATCGATGTCACCAGTGGCTCTCGCGTAACCGTATGTCGCAAGAGCGTGCACACCGACGACGAGGTATTCAACCCCCTCGTCGTTCAATATGGACAACATGTCTCGGTAGTCGGGATTGAGCAATATCTACTCCTTGCATCGCCCACGCCTCAATCGTCAGTGGCCAAACCATCATCAGCAGTTCCGCCGGGGTTGCGGCCGTCGGTGGCGATGATTCCTCACTGAGCGACTTCCGCTCAATCGTTACTTTGCGATTCGGCTGCATGGTGCCTCGCGATTGACTTCGTCACTTTGACCAACGAAGCTGCAAGTCATTCCCAGTATCAGAACAGTCGGTTGTAGCCGTTGAGAGCCGCGACGCGGTAGGCCTCGGCCATTGTCGGATAGTTGAATGTCGTGTTGATGAAGTACAGTAGCGTGTTATGCGGCTTTGGCTGGGACATGATGGCCTGGCCGATGTGAATGATTTCACTCGCATTAGCGCCGAAGCAATGGATCCCAAGGATCTCCAGGGTTTCGCGGTGAAACAGCAGCTTCAACATCCCTGCTGTCTGTCCCGTGATCTGTGCACGAGCGATACTCTTGAAGTGTGCATGTCCCACTTCGTACGGAACCTTATCCTGCGTCAATTCGCGTTCGGTCTTGCCGAGTGAACTGATTTCCGGGCTGGTATAGATCCCGGCCGGAATATCGAGTGACGGTGGAAGGCGACACTCGTCGCCACAACCCAACCCTTTCAGGATTTCATTCGCGGCATAACGTCCCTGGTTATAGGCGGCACTCGCCAGAGCAGGGGGGCCGATGACGTCACCGGCACCGTAAATGTGAGGTACAATCGTCTGAAGGTTTTCATTGACCGGAATATTGCCCCGTTGATCCGGAATGATCCCGGTATTCTCCAGACCCAGGCTGTCGGTGTTGCCTGTGCGGCCAGCCGCCCACAACAGAATGTCGGTCTTGAGCAGCTTTCCAGACTTGAGCGCCATCACGACACCGTCATCGACTGCATCGATCCGATCGAACTCTTCGCGATGACGAATGACAACGCCGCGTTCACGCAGGTGATAGCTGAGAGCATCCACGATCTCTTCATCGAGGAACTCCAGCAGTCGGTCGCGGGTATTGACCAGGTTGACCTTGATTTCCAGATTGCGGAACATCGACGCATATTCGCAGCCGATGACACCCGCTCCGAAAACCGTAATGGATTTGAAGTGGAAGTCGACATCCAGAATGGTGTCACTATCGAAAATGCGCGAGTGCGAAAAATCGACTTCGGGTGGTCGATAAGGCCGCGAGCCAGTAGCGATCACTACGTACTTGCCACGTACGACGGTTCGTGAACCATCCGCTTCGACGGCTTCGACCGTATGGGGATCCAGAAACTTCGCCTGCCCGCGAATGATGGGAACGTCATTGCGATCATAAAACGTTGTCCGCATTTTGACCTGGGCCTCGATGACAGACTTCGCACGACGACGCAAGTCGGGAATCATGAAGTTGGCCGTAATGCCATGCTCGCGAAACAGGACGTTACTGTTCACTTCCGTCATCTGAAAGATGGCGTATCGCAGTGCTTTACTGGGGATCGTCCCGCGATGCGTACAGCTTCCGCCGACGGTCGGCTCACGCTCCAGCACCGCAACAGATTTGCCATGCTTCACCGCCTGCATGGCCGCCCCTTCGCCACCGGGACCAGTTCCGATCACCAGCACATCGTATTCACCCGACAAGTCACTCATGGAAACTCAATTCCTGCCATCGTTACTGGGATACACTTGAGACGCCGGAGGAAGTCCCAATTTACAGCGACTCTGACAACCTTCAGAGGACCGCTGGTTCTCATAATCAGGATACCACTGTTGCGAAACTGCTGATGTGCAACGGTCATGCCGTTCCCGCCACGGAACCCACGCGGGATCATTGAGGTCGGTTTTCAGCACGTCGCATCGCATCCTGCAAAGCAGTTTCAATCACGGTTTCCAGGCGGCGTTCGCCGTCGGTCGCCTGGCGGATCAGGTTGATCGCCTGCTGGCTGAGCTTGCGAATTTCGTTCTTGTCTGCTTTGTCGCCTTTGAGATCCTCGAAAACAGCCATCCCGGCAAATCCGTGGGCGCGCCGCCAGTTGTCTGACGATGACGCAAAATCATTAAATGTTCGAACTGCCTGATCCCGCCGCCCGTCACTCAAATAAATCATGGCCAGGTAAACATCACAGCGATCCCGCATTCGTTCATAGACTTCCTTGCGAGCGGGATTGCCAGATTCGTGAGCAAGTTTTTCCTTAACCGCATACCAGGCCGCTTCGTCGGTGGGATGCCCTTGAGCATGATAGAACTGCCCATCAACAGTGTCGTAGACCGCGACAGGTTTGCTGCCGCTTCCGGGTGGGGCCTTGAGCGGATCGGAGATCCGCATGGCCCAGCCAATCCCGGCCATGCTGGAGGCCGCCAAAAGGCAGGCCGCACCCAGCCACCCCAGTTGTCGACGGACAGGACGCTCGAAGAACTTCGTGTGAAATTGAGTCGTCCCACCACGACTCGGCCGAAACGCTGCTTCAGGTGGCGTCTCTTTACTTGTCACCTGCCGCAAGAGTTGTTTGATCTCGTTGAGAACGGCCAAGGCATCAGCCGGACGGTCCTCTTTCTTTTTGGACATCATCCGTTCGATGAGATTGCGGACGCCGACCGGGACATCGGGCCGGGCCTCGGCCAGAGACGGCGGCTGTTCATTCAAATGCTTTACTGCGACAGCGAGGGCCGTTTCACCATTGAACGGTGGGTATCCTGTCAACATGTGCCAGGCCATCACCCCCAGTGAATAAATATCGCTACGCGCGTCCAGGGGCCGACCGTTGACCTGCTCGGGACTCATGTAGAGTGGCGTTCCCATCGTGACGCCGACCTGTGTCAGCGCGACTTTTTCCCCTTGCAGAGTGAGCTGAGCCAGTCCAAAGTCGGCGACTTTAGCTTCGCCCTTCTTCGTCAGCAGGATGTTTTCGGGCTTGATATCGCGATGAACAATTCCCTTGTCAGCCGCGACCTGCAGTGCCGCCGCAACCTGCTTCAAGACATGCAGCGCGATTGGAACTTCCAGGGGACCCTTGCGAGTGATGAATTCCTTCAGGTTGCGACCCTGAACGTACTCTTGCGAGATGAAGTGAATCCCATCCTGTTCGCCGACCATGTAGACCTGGACGATGTTCGGGTGATTCAACCCGCCGGCAGCCGAGGCTTCGTGGCGAAACCGCTTGACGTATTGTGGGTCCGCCACGAAATCGGCACGCATGATCTTAATTGCCACCTGCCGTCGCAGACTGGTTTGTTCGGCGAGGTAGACATCGGCCATGCCACCTTTGCCCAGTTTTCTGAGCAGGCAGAAATCACCCAGCACGCGGCCTGTCAAATCGACTGAACCTGGTCGTTCATACGAGTCAGGTGGAGATGCTTTCGCTGCGGCAGAAGGTTCAGTAGGCCGCTTTGCGGCACCTGCAGGACTGGCTGAGGGAGAACCTGCCGGTCGGCCATTCGGCGGCGGGGAGTTCTCCGGTCGTTTCTGTTCTGCCATCGTGGATCTGTGTCCGTATCGTATCGGCGGTCACGGTTTCTGGGATTCTTGCTCAAACCGCCAACGACATCTCCTCACGATGCCGGTCAGCGGCGGCGTTTACTGTAGCAGAAATGTCGGAAAACGTCTGCAATTCACGCGAATTCGCGTGCTGGTCAAGAGACGCATGTTCGGCGCGGTTCTCCTAACGTGCCGAATATGTCCTACGATCCGGTAATCAGGATTGCGATCGTCAATGTTGCCAACAGGACGAGCGTGCTTAAGCCAGCGGCATTCCAGGTCACGGGTGCTGCTTGCGGACCGATTCCGAATTCCTTTCCAAGACCGTTCCACAGCCAGAGGCCTGCGGGAATTGCGACAGCGCCAAACAAATAAAGCAGCCAGGCCGGCGAACCGTGGCGAATCAGATCTCCAGCATCACCAATTCCATCCTTGACCCCAATGGCCAGGTAGGAGCCATTGGCGATCAGGCAGAACCCGGCGAAAAATCTGAGCCATGCGGCACAGCGATGATGCATCGCTGCTGAAATGGCCCAAGCCAGCAGCGGCAGGAGAACGCCCAGTATCGGACCGCCCCAACACGCCAAGAGCGGGTTCGGGTTATCCTTGAAGTCAGTCCGTGAAATTGACAGTGGATGCAGAACGACGCAAGCAATTTTGCCACCGGTCGCTAGTCCTGCGAGAACATGTCCGCTTTCATGAACCCCCTGCATCAGAAACCACGACGCTGCAATCATTGTCGCAATCAGCACGAATTGCGGTATCTGACGCATCGTTTGGGACTCGTAAAATTGGGGGAGTAAGCCGGATCACCTGGAAGTATACGCTTCGAGCCATTCTGCGATCCGCTCGAAGGATTCAGGCGAAATTGAATGTCCCTGGTGATGATTCAGTAATCCGACACGTGCGGGCTTTCCTGACAACTGATAGACGGGAATCGCTGCCTCGATTAATGGCCAGCTTCGATCTCCGTCCGCAGCCCCCGGACCTGACTCACCTCCCAGGATTAACAACGCTCGCGGAGCAATCAGCGCAACCAGTTCATGATGGTTTCTGGGAAAACCTGCCTCACGAATCGAGGGTCCAAGGTACCAGGGGGCATCCCAATTCGTCGACCGGAGTGCCAAGCCCCCTTCGCTGGCAACGGCGGCCTTGATCCGTTCATCGAACGCCGCCAGGTACAAGACTTCTTTGGCTCCCAGCGAGTGACCGACAGCAGCCACCCGTTGAGGGTCGATGCCAGGCTGAGCCAGCAGAATGTCGACCGCACGCCGGGCGTCGTATAGCATCTTGTGCATCCCCAATGTGCGTGGATGGCGTTCTTGAAATTGCTTCACGGCCGCCTGCAATGACGTTGCGTTCTGCCATAAGAAACAGCGAGGACAAATCACGACGAATCCACGCCTCGCCAATTTCAGTCCCAGTTGCAGAGAATCCGGCCCGCTGATCCCAGCGGTTTCATCGATTGTGGAATTCGTCGTCTGATGCATGGCCACCAAACCAGGTCGTAAGCCTGTAAACTTAGGATCGGTCGAACGCAGCAGATAGGCTTCCACAAACAGGCCGGGTTCACATTCGTAGCGAACCAACTGTCGTGTGCAATCAGTGAGTGAAGCATCCTTCACCAGCGTGGTCTCGTTATTCGCGAGAGCATCCGGCATCGGCCCAAGGAACTTCAGCCATTCTGATCGAAGCTTCGCTCGCTGTTTCTGCCAGCCTGCCAGATCGACAATTTTCTGATCACCGTCCGACAGGAGCGGTTGCATTGTGCCCACGTCGAAGAGAGGTGGAGAGGCTGGTGGTCGCTGGACTTCAGCAAGCCAGGCGACGTCTCCATCATTCGCAATGGCCATGCCATGAACGCACATCAGCCATGTGTAGCCTGCCAGAAGGAAACGCCAACATAAGCGAGAAGGCATGATGTCCACCGTTGATGCAAACGTGATTCCCTGTTGGTTCAGAGGGGAACGCCCCCTTGAGCAATCAATTGGAATCGTCATCAACTCGCGATCAGGAGTCAACTTTCGGCCACCTGTTTAACATTGGGCTTCCAGCGAGTAGAATCCAAGTGACTGCAATCACGTCAACGGGCCTTGTCGCTCGACACTCTGCGTCGAGACATCCGACGCGTAGTGTCGGACACATAACTTTCGCGAGGCGAAAGCCGACGATCGGGAGAGAGTTCATGTCAGATTCGCTTAAGGGCAACTGTCTGGTCGCCGCCAAATCGCTGCGTGATCCCAATTTTCACAAGACTGTCGTCTTGCTGCTGGAACACAACGACGACGGCGCAACCGGCTTGATTGTCAATCGTCCCTCTTCGATCAAGGTTTCAAACGCCCTGTCTGGGCACTTCAATATTCCTGAAATGGAAGACGTTGTTTTCGTGGGCGGACCCGTCGAGCCGCTGGCGCTGCTGATGCTGCACAACGCAGAACTGCTTCAGGAATCCGAATCGTCACCCGTTCCCGGCCTGTTCATCGGCAGCGACGAAACCTTCGAACAGGTTCTACAAGGGTGCGGCGGGGAAGGAACAAGTCGTCCTCTGTTCCGGATCTTTTCAGGATATTCCGGATGGGGACCGGGACAGCTCGAAGGTGAAATCGAACGTGGCGACTGGCTGGTGCACCCAGGCTGCTGCGATCTGCTGTTTCGCGCGGATCCGTACGAAGTTTACGAGATGGTCATGAAGAAAATCTTCGAGGCGAACCGGCTTCTGCCGTACGACACAAAAAACGCGGAATGGAATTGAACCGGTGCCTGTTCGGCGCGGGTCTCCCGACCCCGCCGAAACGCCCGACCGAAGGTCTCCTCTTCCTGAGTTCCATCGATTGGAATTCCTGGTCACTCCATACGTAACCGACTCCTGTCACTCAGAACACATCAGCCGGAACGCGCTGGCGTCCGGTTCGGATCGTCACAACCGGACACAAATAACCGAAACCGGACGCTAGCGCGTTCCGCGCTGATGGTCGTTGCTTCCAAATCTCTTGTGAGTTCCTCGAATGTCTGATTGAGCTTCAAAAAAGCAATGATTGAGCAGAACCAGATCGGCGCGGGTCTCCCGACCCCGCCGAAACGATCGACCGAAGGTCCCCTCTTTAACCGACCACAAACACAGTCATTGATCGCGGTCCATGTGCTCCAATCACCAGCGATTGTTCGATGTCGGCGGTCTTGGAAGGGCCTGCGATGAACCCCCCAAACCGGGCAGTGGCAAACGACAGCCGTTCATACGCCTGATGCATGTTATGCAGCATTTCTTCCGCCCGAATCACCAGCGATAAGTGTTGGCACAGGAAGTAGATCGCGCGATGCTTGACTGCTTCATCCCCGATCCAGATCGCGGCATTTTCCGCAATGGCGAATTGACCTGTCAGGATCGCGAAATCGATGTCTTCCAATGTATGAGGATCGTCGACCGAATTCAGATCCACCGTCGGTTTGCCGACGCCGGGAATGGTCGAGACGATCTGCTTCGCACTCGTGTAGGCGGGAACAGACTGCAGTGCTGCATCAATGGCCGCGAGTTCCGGAACTCGGATACAACGACCGCCGATCATTTCCAGAACACTGCTGAACTGGGCGATCGGATCGGGATACTGAATCCATGGACCAGCCAGATCCGGCAACGGAGCGGCTTCTGGAAGTCGCTTGCGGATCGCCGACAGGATGTCATCGCGAGAAGTCATCGAAACCTTCACTCTTAAAAACCAAAATCGTTCAAATCGCGGCGTCCAGCCAGTAGATCGCGAAACCTTGCATTTTCGCAACCCGGTTTCAGCCGAGCTGAGATTTCACGGTTTCTCGTGTCCGTAGAAGTCTAGCGACATCGGCCAGACGAATCACCTGTCGCCACGTTCCAGCCCGATCGGTACGCAGACAGCGTCGACTTGACTATAATCCCGCCGACGATCGTTCTCGCTTGAAATGAAAGTTTTCCGATGCCTCGTGTTGGCCTGTTCATTCCGTGTTACATGGATCAGCTTTATCCGCAAGTCGCCATGGCGACGCTGGAACTGCTCGAACGGTTGGGTTGCGACGTTCATTTTCCGTCTGCACAGACCTGTTGTGGCCAGCCGATGGCCAATACCGGGTGCACGGACGATGCACGGCCGCTGGCCGAGAAATTTCTATCGATCTTCAGCGAATACGAATACGTTGTCTGTCCCTCAGGTAGTTGCACCGCGATGGTGACTCATCATTACGAAGAGTTGCTGCAGGGGCGCGTCGGATATGAGCAACTGCGTAAGAAAACGTTTGAACTGTGCGAATTCCTCGTGGATGTCCTGAAAGTCACCAAGATTGAAGGGAGCTTCCCGTACAAAGTCGGGTTGCACAACAGTTGTCACGGGTTGCGCGAACTGCGCCTGGGTTCGTCGAGTGAAATGATGGTGACCCGGTTCAACAAGGCAGGTCAATTGCTGGAAGGCCTGGAAGGTATCGAACTCGTTACGCTGCAACGACCGGACGAGTGTTGCGGGTTCGGTGGGACATTCGCCGTAGCCGAAGAAGCGGTCTCGTGCATGATGGGACTGGACCGGATTCACGATCACGAACAGGCTGGGGCGGATGTCATGACCGCCGGTGACATGTCTTGTCTGATGCATTTATACGGGTTGATCACTCGACAGAAAAAGCCGATTCAGGTGATGCACGTGGCCGAGATCCTGGCCGGTCGCCAGCCGCAAATGAAAAAGGACCGTTGATCTTGTCAGACACCTTGACGATACATCACGAGCATCCCGAGAACGCTACGGACTTTGTGGCAAACGATTCGCGTGCCCACTGGCACGACCAGTCACTGTGGTTTGTCCGATCCAAGCGTGACAAGGCCGCTTCAACGCTGCCGGAATGGGAAGAGTTGCGAGCCAAGGCTTCGGCCATCAAGCAGCACGCGATGTCACAACTGGGGGACTATCTCGAACAGTTTGAACGCAACGCGACCAAATTGGGAGCCGTGGTTCACTGGGCTCGCACACCCGCCGAACATAACCAGATCGTTCTCGACATCCTGAAGAATCACGGCGCCACAAAGGTCGTCAAAAGCAAATCGATGCTGACGGAAGAATGCCACCTGAACCCCTTTCTGGAGCGTCACGGCGTCGAGGTCGTTGATACAGATCTGGGGGAATGGATTGTTCAACTGCGTCATGAACCGCCGTCACATATCGTGATGCCGGCGATTCACATCAAGCGAGAAGAGATCGGTGAACTTTTTCACAAGCATCTGGGAACGGATGCCGGAGCCACCGACCCGCCATACCTCGTGAATGCCGCCCGTGATGAACTCCGTCGGAAATTCCTGAACGCAGATGTGGGGATTACCGGCGTAAACTTTGCCATTGCTGAAACGGGCGGGTTTGTCGTATGCACAAATGAAGGGAACGCGGACCTGGGGGTTTCGTTGCCCAAAGTTCATATCGCCTGCATGGGGATTGAAAAGATCATTCCGCGTGCGGCAGATCTGGGAGTTTTCCTGCGGCTGCTGGCTCGATCGGCGACGGGGCAGCCGATCACGACGTATTCTTCTCACTTCCACGGACCGATCGCTGGTGGCGAGATGCATATCGTGCTGGTCGACAATGGACGCAGCGACATCCTCGGGTCGCCGGACTTCCGGCGGTCGTTGAACTGCATCCGTTGCGGTGCCTGCATGAATACCTGCCCGGTCTATCGCCGGAGTGGTGGTCACAGCTATGAGACGACCGTTCCTGGCCCGATCGGTTCGATCCTCGCCCCATCACGAGACGCGAAGACTCACAAGAGTCTGCCATTTGCCTGCAGTTTGTGTGGATCGTGCAGCGATGTCTGCCCGGTGAAAATTGACCTGCACACTCAATTGCTGACCTGGCGTAAAGAGATTGCGGTCCGTGGCCTGTTGCCTTGGAAGAAGCGACTCAGCATGAAGTTCGCTCGACTGCTGCTGGGGAGCACCTGGCTCTTTACAACCGCAGGCAAAGTCGGTCGCTGGCTGGTCCCGAAGTTACCACGTTTTCTGGTCTACAACGGCCTGAATCCTTGGGGAAAACAGCGGGAACTGCCACCAATGCCGAAAGAGAGCTTTCGGGAACTGTATCGAAAGCGAAACCAGCCAAAGGGATAGAGCGCATCCCTTTTAAGTGTGGCATCCCGCGGGCATCAAATTGCAGAGTCTAACCCATGTTTCGACGCGACACGGAAGTGCGACCCGCACTAGTTTTCGGTCTTCGTCACGGCGATTTTGCGTTTGAGGGTGATCGTCCCCTGCTGTTGGGCTGAAAGTCTGAATTGCAAAGCAACCCGACAATGGCGCGATCCGCGTATATTCACGTTCCGTTTTGTGCCCATCGCTGCGGATACTGCGACTTCACATTGATCGCAGGTCGCGATGATCTGATCGGAGACTATTTACGCGCGCTGTGTCGCGAGATCGAATCTGCCTGCCCGCAAATAGAATCTCCGATAGAACTCGACACGTTGTTCTTCGGTGGCGGTACGCCGACGCATCCCTCGTGCGATCATTTACGTGAAATGTTTCAGATCGTGAGGACGCGATTTCATCTGGTGCCTGATGCTGAAGTCAGTGTTGAAGCAAACCCGCTGGATTTGACCGATGAGAAAATCGCGCTGCTCGCAGACTCGGGCGTCAACCGAATCAGCCTGGGGGTTCAGTCATTCTCGCCCGATGCCCTGATTCTCCTTGAACGAGACCACTCGACCGCCGATATCGATCATGTGATTCACCGACTGCGACAGCGGTGTACGAATATCTCACTGGACCTGATTTTTGGCGTGCCTGGGCAGAGTCTTGAGGATTGGAAACAGACATTACGCCAGGCGATCGATCAGGGGCCACAGCATATCTCGACCTATGGACTAACCTGGGAAACGGGAACCGCGTTCGGTACGCGGCGTGATCGCGGAGAACTGGTTCCGATCGATGAAGGACTCGAACGCGACCAGTATGCGCTGGCAATTGAAGAGCTTGAGCAGGCAGGTTTCGAACAGTACGAGATCTCGAACTTTGCCAAGCCTGGCTTTCGCTGCCGCCACAACGAAGTCTATTGGGCAGGTGATGAATACTGGGCCTTCGGTCCCGGCGCCGCTCGATATCTGAATGGACGGCGCGAAACAAACATTCGTAGCGTGCTGGGGTGGCTGGCTCGCATCGAACGGGGGGAATCACCCGTTACGGACGCCGAAGAGCTGGAACCCATTCATCGCGCCCGGGAGTTGCTGTTTCTGGGGCTGCGGCGATGTGATGGAATCGACAGGACCGACTACTTTCGTCGCACCGGTCAGGAATTGAATACATTCGCCCAAAGTGCGATCGCAGACAATGTGGCACGGGGCTGGCTGGAATCCACCGAGACTGGAATCCGCCTGACCCGCGAAGGCCGATTCGTCGCCGACCGGGTTGTTGCTGATTTCTTATAATTCGGGCAGCGTTCACCCGCTTTGCCTCGATTGCTCTGCATGCCGATGGCCCTTTTTTTCACTGATCCTTCGACCCCCTCAATTTCAATCGGTAAGATTCCAGCGGAAGCATTTTTGTCTCTACAATTCAAGATGGGAGTCCTCGATGTCTCGCGCTCTGTTTTCATGTCTGATGGCGTCTGCGGTATTGGGTCTGATGGTTGGCAGTGGCCTGGCGGACGATTCCGGAATCACCTTGAAGAAAGGGGATCGTATTGTCTTCCTGGGCGATTCCATTACTCAAGGTGGTGACAGCAACGACAAAGGTTATGTCCGTCTGATCCGTAAGACGTTGACTGAAAAGGCCGACCTGGGAATCGAAGTCATCGGGGCCGGTATCAGCGGGAACAAAGTCCCGGACTTGCAGCGAAGACTGGAAAAAGACGTTCTGTCCCGTAAGCCGACGATCGTCGTCATTTACATCGGAATCAACGATGTCTGGCACGGAGAGAACGACCCCGCACGAGGAACACTGCCCGAAGCATTCGCGGCGGGCTTAAAGGATGTCATCGGCCGCTGTACGGAAGCGGGAGCGAAAGTTGTCATCTGTACCCCCACCGTGATTGGTGAAAAGAAAGATGGCGGCAACAAGCTCGATCAACGCCTCGACCAATACTCTGACATCAGCCGTAACCTGGCCAAGGAACTGAAACTGCCATTGTGCGATTTGCGAAAGGCATTTCTGGATCACTTGAAAGAACATAACGCCAAAGACGCCGAAAGCGGAATCCTGACGTCGGACCGCGTTCACTTGAATGACGCTGGAAATAAGTTCGTCGCGGATACGATGTTGAAGGTGATCGACCAGACAAAATGAGGAAACATCGCTGAATCCACCTGATCGGGGTCGGACGGTTTCATAGACCGTCCGACCCAGTCGGAAACTTGCACCGAAAGATTCGGAGGACAGATCAATTACCCTGTCCGGCGTCTGTATCCGCGAACTCCACAAGAGGCCGCCAATGCGACATCGGAAGTATCGCCATACTTGCAAAGCGGATTGAGCCCTGATCCCGCGATTCGCGGAGCAGGCTCCTTTTTGGCATGCCGGAGGATCAAACGTAATCGATTCGGAAACTCTTGTTTGTAATGAACAGTACGGTGACATCCCCATCGGAACTGGCGCCATGTTCCATAGTTTCACCTTCTGGGAACCAGACGAAGAATCCAGGGCCATAGCTCCCCTTGTGAGTCACCAGCGTACCTTCCAGGACATACATGCCGTGCCCGCAGGGGTGGGTATGTGCTGGATTGATGATTCCGGCCGGATAACGGACGATGCGGATATCGGCCCCTGTCTGCGGGTCAACATACAACATCTTCCGAAATAGCGCACAGCCAAGCTTCTCGTTAAACCGCTCCTCCCAGGGTTGCTGGTTCGTATCGATGGCATAGTAAGATTCAGGTGACACGGAATTCCCTTTTGTCAGGCGATTAAGAATCGATCGTGTGGAGTCCGAGCGATCAAGACTGTGTGTAAGCCAGGTAACGAAAACGAGTACACATCGTTCAGCCTCGAATGGAGAGGCGATACCGGAGCCATACTGGTGAAAACTCTGCAAACGAGACCAAATTGATGCAATTCCTCCGACAAATCTGTGGTGTTCCAGAATCGATTTCGTATTTGCTTTTTGTAATCGTCCTGCAGTCAGCATGCGCAGACGAGGCTGCCGTTTCAGGTGATGCGACGATTCGCGCGCCGTATGGTGGTTCTGAGATCGTGATCAAAACCACCTCACGGCTGGCAGGTGCGATTGATTCTCTCCGTTGGAACGGGAAAGAGTTTATCGACAGTACCGACCACGGTCGGCAGCTTCAATCGGCAACGAGCTTTGATGCAGGGTCTACGTTTACGGTCGAGACTTTTAATCCGACGGAAGCTGGGTCTGTCGATGACGGGGCCGGTGCGAAATCGTCGAGTCGGCTGCTGCACCTGATTGCCAAAGAGAATTACCTCCAAACGACCAGTCAGATGGCATTCTGGCTGTCGCCAACAGGAAATTCGGGTGGCAAACCTGCGAAGAACTCGACCGTTCTGTCAGACCATCTCGTGACAAAGCGTGTTCGAATTGGTGTCGGGAAACTGTCCAATGTTCTGGCTTACGATGTCAGCTTCAATCTTCCCGTTGGAGAGAAGCACCACTACGCGCAGTTCGAAGCACTCACGGGTTACATGCCTGCTGAGTTCTCGAAGTTCTGGAAATTCAATCCCGAGTCGATGGCCCTGGAGCCGCTCGACGATGGACCGGGGGAACAGCCATTTCCAGTCGTTCTGGCAACGGAATCGGGATCACATGCGATGGGGATTATCGCCCGTGACCCGACACCCCGCGGTATGACAGGTCCGGGGTATGGACGCTTCCGGTTTCGCCACGAAAAAGTCGTCAAGTGGAACTGTGTCTGCAGGTTGCGCGATGATCAAAACGGAATCCCGGCAACCGACTACTTGTTCCGCCAGTATGTCATCGTCGGTGATCTGGACTCAGTAACATCGTCCCTGACGGCGATCCAGCGCGAGCGAAGCCGGTAAGATCGAGCGGTTGTTCCGACGTCCCCAATTCCGTTGAGGATGACGTTTCCGGGGGAGATTTCTGCCTGTAGCGGTCTTGATCTTCAGGAAAAATGGCGTTTTTTCAAATTTTCTGACAAGTTGCGGGCAAGTCATCCTGATCCACTTCGATTCATTCAGCATGGGCAGGGAAATTCGAGATGTCACCAAGTTGGCATCTTCTCCCGGAGTTGGAAAACCGTCACCGTTCGAGAAACATCAGCGAGGAACACACGAATGTTATCAGTCAACACCAACATGAATTCGCTCGTCGCACAGAACAATCTGGCGTCGAGCCAGTCCCGGATGAACACCGCGTTGCAACGATTGTCAACCGGTCTGCAGATCAACAGCGCCGCTGACAACCCAGCCGGCCTGGTGACGTCATCCTTGGAAAATGCACAAATTTCCGGACTTCAGCAATCGATTCAGAACATCCAGACCGGTAATGCTCTGGTCCAGACCGCTGATTCGTCGCTGTCGAACATCAACGATCTGCTGGTCCAGGTTCGTAACCTGGCCGCAAACTCAGCAAACACCGCGACCCAAAGCTCGGCATCGCTGGCCGCCAATCAGGCTAACGCCACGGCCCTGTTGTCCTCAATCGATAACATTGCCACGACCACCAAGTTCGGTACAGTGGCCCTGCTCGACGGTACCTTCACTGCTGGCCAGTTCCAGACGGGTGCATTTTCGGGCCAGACCGCATCGCTGACGATTGCCAAGGCAGATTCCACCACACTCGCTGTGAACGCTATCGACATCACAACCGCTGCCGGTGCGACAGCCGCGCTGACCGCTATCGACGCTGCGATCAGCACTGTCGCTTCAGCCCGCGGTGGTCTCGGAGCCTTCATGTCCGGTACATTGACCGCAACTCAGAATAACAATCAGGCCCAATTGACAAACCTGCAACAGGCCAAGTCGATTGTGACCGATACCAACTACCAGACGGAAATCGCCAACTACACCAGCGAGAACATCCGTCAGCAGGCCGCTTCGACGGTCCTCGGTATGGCGAACCAGAGCAACCAGTCTATTCTGAGCTTGCTGCGTGGTCAGTAATTCTGAGTGATCGTAATGGATTGAGCAAAACCTGGGGGGAGCCTGCGAATGCAGCGCTCCCCTTGCGTTTCGTTTCGACGCGGACAATCGCCCCCTCCATTGGGTCGTCTCCATGTCATCCAACATCAGCTTCGGTGGTCTCGCTTCCGGTCTGAACACGACCGCACTGATTCAGAACCTTTTAAGGTTCAATCAGCAGCGAATCGGGTTGCTCAACCAGACCGTTCAGAAAGAGACGACTCAACAAACGGCTTTCCAGGGGATCAGTTCCCGCCTGCAGACGTTGATGAATACATCCAACGATCTCGCACAGTCGCAGGGAAGTGTCTTCGACAATAAGACTGTATCCTCAAGCAATCCCGATCTGGTAACCGCCGCCGTAGGGAGCGGAGCCAAGTCAGGCGTGACTACGCTTAAAGTACTGGCCATCGCCCAGTCCGATCAAATTGCGTCCCAGGGGTTCACTGACCCCAACAGTAATATCACGCAGGGGACGTTCCAGATCCAGGCCGGCACCAAATCTGCCACCCTGACGATTGACTCGACAAACAACACTCTCAGTGGACTCGCTGCTGCCATCAATAACGCTGGCGTCGGTGTGACCGCGACTGTCGTCAATACTGGTGCAACCGATACTCGCACTCAGCCGTACCGTCTGATTCTGACCTCAGAAAATACGGGGACAGCGAATACCATTCAGATTACCAATGGCTTGGGTGCGAGCAGCGGTGGGGACGTATTGCCAAACTTCGCGACGACCGAAATTGGACCCGCAGTGACAGATGCAGGGTTCTCGGGAACATCGACCGTCACGTCATCGGGAACTTATACAGGGACCAGCAATGACACGTTCACGTTCTCGGTAACCAATGCCGGAACCGTCGGAACGGACGATGGGATTCAATTAACGTACGCGAACAGCAGCGGCACACGAACCGGGACTATTACTGTCAATCACGGCGATGTTGGTACACCACTCGATGTTGTCGATGGGGTTAAAGTTCAATTCGATGCGGGTTCGCTCGTGGCGGCGGACAAATTCTCGCTGAACGTTTACACCCCGTCCATTCAGGCAGCCTCGGATGCTCAAGTTCAGATTGGTTCTGGAAGCGGCGCTTTCGTCGTCCGTAACTCCACAAATACCATCACCAGCCTGATTCCCGGCGTCTCCATCAAGTTGCAAGCCGCCGATCCGACCAAGACGGTGCAATTGAATGTCTCGAACGATGTCGACGGCGCGATCACGAACATCACGAATTTTGTCTCGGACTACAACAACTTTGCCTCGTACATCGATACGCAAACCAAGTACACCCCCGGATCGGGGACTGCGGCTGGGACCGCAGGTCCATTGAACGGGGTGACCTCGGTTCGTGGATTGCGCAGCCAGGTTGAACAGACTCTGCTCGCAATTTCACCGGACCTCCCTTCACAGATGAATCGACTGGGGGCACTGGGGATCTCGCCGGATTCGAACGGCCAATTGAAAATCGACACCGCGCAGTTGAGAAGTGTCCTGAACGGCAGTGTCGCGGGAGTCAAATTCGATGATCTCAAGTCACTGTTTGGACTCCAGGGAGTCTCCAGTTCCGCCAACATCCAGTTTGCAACAGGGACCGCCAACACCAAAGCCACATCGACCCCATATACAGTCCATATCACTCAGGCTGCGACCCAGGCTTCAATCACTGCGACGAATACGATCGCATCAAGCACCGTGATCGATAGTTCGAACAACACGCTGGTTCTGACCGTCGATGGCAAGACAAGTGGCACGGTTTCGCTCGCGGCCGGAACCTACACCGCTCAGGCTTTGGCCAACGAGCTCCAAAATGCAGTGAACGGTGCAATTCAGCCGAACGGCAGCACGATCAGCGTGAAGCTTGATAGCGGCAAGCTGGTTCTGACATCGGGTCGATATGGAACTGCATCGACCGTCAGCATCGATTCAGGAATTTCGCTGGTGTCACTCGGATTCGATGGAACCGAGACCTCGACGGGTGTTGACGTGGCGGGCTCATTCGTCGTCAACGGACAGACAGAAACGGCAACCGGGACGGGCCAGATTTTGACGGGCGACACGGGGAATTCCAACACGGAGGGGCTGACGATTGTTTCCACACTGACGCCATCTCAGATCGGAATTGGTGGCACCGACTCCACACTGACTGTCACGCGAGGGCTGGCTTCGTCCCTCAATACCATGTTGAAGAGCATGCTGGATCCGGTCAATGGCCAGATTACTTCGATTGCGAACCAGTTCACGAAACAAATTGAAAACGCTCAGACAGATGTCAACAACCAAACTACCGCGATGAATCTGCAGCAGGCAGCATTACTTCGGCAGTTCTCTTCGCTGGAATCCGTCATGGCGAATTTGCAAAGTCGTGCCAACATGCTGAATTCTGCGTTTGGATCGAGCGTCTCAACCTCAACTGGCCTGTCAAAAACCGGCTGATGAATATTCGATTTATTTTCTACTGATGTCCCCTCGGAGATTTCCCTCAATGAAACGATTTGGACTTTATTCGCAACCGGTGACGAACTGGACTCGCATCGAAATGTTGCTGGCCGCATTCGACGGAACGATTTCGCGTGTCGAGCGGGCTCAACTCCTGCTCGAGCAGAATGACCCGCTGCAAGCTCAATCGTTGCTGCTGCGGTCGCAGCAGATCGTCCTGGCTCTCTACGAAGGAATCGATCTGAGGTACGGGCAGATTCCAGAGAACATGCAGAAGCTCTATTTGTTTGTTTTGAACTGCATCGGGATGGGGCCGAAACTCGACCTACCAGCAGCACTGAACGTTTTGCGGATGATACGCGGCGGTCTCGATGACATTCGTGATTCAGCGAGTGAAATGGAACGCCGCGGTGAACTGTCGCCCGTTCACGAAGACCCTCGGCTGCTGAAGAATATTGTCGCGTAGTGCCCCGACAAGACTACGTGGCTCCACTGTGTTTCAACCGATTTGATTTTGAAACGCAGAGAGCGCGGAGGACGCAGAGGTCAGGAGAGTGGTGATCGCATTCTCCAGTCTTCCCTCTGCGAACTCGGCGTTCTCTGCGTTTCGATCTTTCTTGGTCTTGGTGCGAAGTTGCTTGGTCGTTTCCGTCGGACAACCATCATCATCAACAGTTAAACCAAGCCCCGACGGGGCAGTAGACTTGGGGCTCGTCCCAGTTGCCGATTCATTGAGCTTGATCCATCAGCATTGCGTCGGCCTTGGCCTGGATCTCTGCTGACTTTGATGCGTCCCTGGCGATCGCCTCGATTTCCGCCCGGGCAAAACGACATTGCCCACGACCGACTCGCTCCAGATGTTTTAAGGCGTATGCCCAATTGATCGACTTCAGGTTGTCGAGGATCAGTTGCTGCCCCTCATTGTTGCCCAGGATCACCAGGCTGGTCGCGGCGGCGATACTGACTTGAGGAGAATTGTCAGTCAGCAGACTCTTCAGAACGTCGATGTTTGGCAGTCGATTTTTCACATCGGCTGATCCGAGTTGAACAGCCGCTTCTTCCCGAAACTGCGGACCTGACTCGGCTGCCAGTGTACGATAGAAGCCCTGAGATTCCGCACTCCCGATTTTCGAGATTGCCTCCAGGATATGACGCGGCTCAAGAAGGACCTCCTGATTCCGTGGATCGACCGCTGCCGCAAACGAGGTTCTTTTGAGTTCGTTCCAATCGTCGCCGATAGCATCCACACTGCTGAGCGTGTCGTATTGCGCGTCCATAACGGCGGCACTTTGACTGGCTCGAAAGCCACCGCGTGCCCCCGATCCATATCGCTTTTCGTCATTGCGAGCATCAACGTAAAGCTTCGCCAGCACAGGAATCGCAGACTTTGCCTTGAGCTCGCCCAGAGCCCAGACGATTGAAGCCCGCGACAGGCCACTTTCGAGATCGAGCGACTTCAGCAATGGATCGATTGACGATTGGTCGTGCAGCGTCCCGCATCCTCGGGCTGCATTCGATCGAACCACTCGATCCTCACTTTGCAGGGCGAGGTGTAACGCGGGAAGCAATTCCTTACCCGCAAATCGAAGGACGTCGTTCACGAATTCGACACGCGCGTCGTGTTGGCCGGTTTCCCCACGGACCTTCAGGAGAATTGGCAGGGATTCGGGATTTCGAGCCAAAGATTTCCCCAATTGAGGAAATACAGTGGTCTTGTTGTCCCCGTTTCCAAGCCGCGGCGGATTTTTTAGCAGGACTTCAAAAACATCTTTCGCGGCATGCGGAGCCAGCGCGACATGCATCGCGTTAAAACTGGTTTCGAGCGTGATCGCGGAATCAGCACCGTAGGGGATTGTGCATGTCTCTTCCCTGCGGAAGTAGTCCTGCAAACCTGCTACGTCGGAAACGACACCTTGCCTGGCGAGTTGCAACATGGCTGCCGAACGAAGACTGCGATGCGGATTGTTCAATTGTTCTTTCAAAAGGGGAATCAACTGGTCATTCATTTTTCTCTGGCGGAGCAATACCGCCAGGGCTGTGGAACGCAGACGACGATTGCGGCTCGTTATTGCATTTGCGATCAGGGGCAAGTCCTCTTCTTTCAACCCCGGATGCTGCAGATACCAAGCCGCCAACACCTTCGCCGCGTAAACCGGATTGGGGTCCTGCAATGCTTCGGCCAGTTGCATCTCGTTCTTGACCGTGACCGTGCGCTCCCTCGCATCGGCTAACTGTCGCGAAGACACCGAGTCAGCAAGCTTTGCCCCAAGTTGTGCGACAGGAATCGCCGGGAGGGGAGCATCAACGGCAGCGTGATCGTGAATGATCGCGACACCGCGCGTTCCGCAAACAAAGAAACTACCACGAGCAAGCTGGCGCTGAATAATATGGCCTCCCAGATACGGCATCGCCTTGAAGCGATTCACAGGCATTCGTACCGCGCCGTTGGGTAATCTCTCAGGAACAGGATCGGGTTCGTCCGTCACTGGACCAAACGGATCGATTCCCGCAAGTCCTCTGTCATTCATCAGTTTCGGAACACCACCAGATTCAAACAAACTGGTCTTGGGATCGTATGTCGCCGGAGGATGCAGCCGCCATCGTAACGAGTCGCTGGTAGTATACCGCAGGTATTCAAGAGCAAACGTCAACTTCAGGCGGCCATCCTTCACTGCGACGGAACGCAGCTTGTCGGTACTCATACCGTCGGTATCGTGGAGTGATGTGAACGTCGATGTCTTTGGCTCAAGCACTGCCAGTCCGCCGTTGGAGTCGTCCCAGGCCGTCGCGAAATAGTAAACGCCGTCAAGGATTGCCCCCCCGACAACCCGATTGGCACACAGTCCGTCTGACCGCGTGAACCGATCAGCGACCTGCCCTTTGCGGTCAAGTACGACAAGACCACGTTCCGTGCAGACCCATTCGTGGTTGTCTCCCTGGACGACACCAAAACAACGGTCTGCCCGCAGCGGCGATTCGCCGATGACAATCGTTCGCGTTTCAACCGGTCCGTTCTCCTTGGTCGTGACAAAGTACAATCCCCCATCCGAATCCTCGAAATCGTGGAGCGATTCGGACCAGTTCGGACGATCCTCAGTTGGATACTCGTAGCGAGTCCTTCCCAGGCGTCGTCCGACAACAAGAGTCCCGTCGGGAAGTGTGATCGACTCCCCTTCTTTCGTGAACGAGACACCAATGTTTGCGAAAACTTCCTTGCGAAGATCGAGTATTCTCAGAATTGCATTGTGGCGAGATCCCGCCGGAGTTCTCTTCTCTTCGCGCTGTCGTACGGATGCGAAGATTTTCTCCAAAGTTGACTCAGGAAACGGCCGCAGTTGGTTTGCCTGATTATCGAGATAGTAATGTTGCAATTCGGTTTGAAAGATCAGTTTCCCTGCCCATGCAGGTTGGGAAGTCTGGTTGTGAATGGCCTGTGACTTGCCAGCGTACAGAATCGAGTGATTGATCATCTGTCGATCTGGCTTGGCAACAAGAGGAATGGGCGTGGCTACCAGTGAGTCACGATCGATCGTACAGAGCCGATGGCGCAACTGATCATCGACATAGGCGTCACCGTAGAGCGTTCCATCGATGATGGCGATCAGGTGGATGGGATCACGTGGACCGACAGACTCGACGCTCGCCCATTCATCCGTCGCTCGATCCCAGCGGCGAATTCCCTGCGAGGAATCAGCCCAGACATAGTTTCCGTCAACGTCGATCTTCTGCACGTCACCGCCATAACGGAAGTTGAGTTCGTCGATCGAGAACGCGCGGAGTTCCAGCGTCTTTGTATTCAGCACTTGAATGTTGCGGTTCAGCCCGATCCACAACAGATCACCATCAATGGTTAATGTATTGACGCCGCTGGTGCGGGATGATAGTTCTGACTGATGTTGATCGTTGTCACCATCAAGTGACTGATAAGCGACCTTCCAGGTCTCGGTTGTGACGTGAAACAGTCCCTTCGGCGTACCAACCCAAACACGGCCTGGCATCACAGCCAGCGTACGTGCCGCTTCTTCCAGGGCGATCTGAGTCACGATGCGACCGCTGTGTGTATAGACAGCGATTCCCCACGGGAATCCCGCGTAAACGAATTTCGCGTCATGAGCGAGACTGAGAACGTTGTGATGCGACACCAGCAATGTGACACCCGCCGGAGCGTTGGCCCACGGAATCGGCTGGACAGGAGCCAGCGGTTTCCAGGGACCGGCCATTCGTCGTGCGAGCTGATTGCGAGCTGCTGACCAGTGCGAATCCCTCAAGGCGTCGGCCAGTTGCTGCTGTCCGGCCGGATCGTCCGCGTATTGAATCGCCAATGCCAGACAGGCATTTCCCCAATCTTCCGACTCACGTTCATTGAGACCTCGTGAATTCCAACGCTGGGTCTGGGCGTCAAACGGCTTTTCACCTCGCGCGATTCGCAATCCGAGCTTCGACAGCGCATCGATCTTGCCGTGTCGTTGGTAGAGTCGCATCAAACGATATGCCAGCTCTGGATAACCCGAAAACCGTGTCTGATTCCGCTGGCCCTTTCCCCGTGCAAATGCAGATTGCGCATCACTCGCCAGCAACAGCTCAAAGCACTCCATCATTTCCGGACCATCCATCAGGCCGTTCAAGTCCAGAAGTTCCAGACGTGAAACGGCATCCTTCGGATTGGACTTCACAACGAGAGTTAAGAACTGCTTGAACGGGTCTGGACCGGCTGCACGAAGCCGCTCTTTCCACGAAGACACAAATGCCTGTTGACTCGACGATGCTGCCAGTTCAATTGCTCGCTCGCGATCCCCGATAACCCAGCAAAGGTTCGCCGTCGCTTCAGGAGATTTCGCTTCTTGCAGGTGCTTTTGAAGCCATTGCTTGATGCGATCTTCTTGTTTCGCGGCCCGGAATTGCTGAACAAGTTGTTCGAGCACATCGACGTTCGAAAACGTGTTCGCATTGGATTCAGCAAGTTCCAGCTTGAGGTCCAACACCTTTTCAGTCAGCCCTTGAGAAGCATAGAGTCTCAAAAGATGCTGAGTCGCTATCGACTTCAATTGATTGGTCGCCTCGCCCCGCCCCCAATAGCCGATGATCAATGATTGAGCGAAGCGACCACTGTCCGATGTCACTTCTTCGACATCGGGGACATTCGCTGTGGCATCCTTGGGGATCGGCAATTCGCGTACTTTCTCAAAAGCGGTCGTCGCTTCAACGACATTTCGAGCGTCATCGAATACCAACCCCATACGGTACGCTGCTGTCAGCGGTTCAAACTTTCCCGCTTTGATGTAATCCAGTTCCAGTTGCAGGGATTTGTCGGTCTCCCCATGGTGACCCAGGATGCGGGCTAAGGTGCGTCGCGCCCGATTGTCTTTCGCGGCGATCCGATCGTTCAGTCGCTGAAAGAGCAATTCGACTTCGCGGTGTGTATGAAAATCGCCGTAAACAAGCCGCAAAAACTCCTTGCGAGAAACTCCCGAAGAACGATCGAATCCCCAGCCCACCTGACTGCGCGTTTGCCGTTCGGGTGCTGGTAAAGGCTTGTCGAATGCAATCGGATCGCCTGTCTGATGGGCATTGGGATTGCGGTCCATGTCGATTGCGAGCAATGGTTCAAACAAGAGATTGCGAGCAGCGTCACGACTCTTGTGTCGCTGCAGAAAGTACGCGTAGTCCAATACAAATTGCAATCCCTGGCCGTTGAAACCTGCCGGTCGAAACAGCCGCTTCTCAATCCTTGGTTCCCGAAATAAAGGATTCACATTTTCAGCATGCAGCGCATCGACGGGACGATCCCTGGCGGTGTCATTGGCAACGTCCCACACCTGCACCGACATGACGTATGGCTGGGCTGCCTCGCGGTGCAACTCCCAGGCGCGTGCAAACTCGCGTTCCGCATCCTCCCAGGCTTCGAGTGCGATGAAGCGACGGATTAATCGGTTATCACGATGACTTCCCGGTCCCACCATGAACGGCGGAATCAATCGATTGAGTTCCGACGAAAAGAGCCCTTCCGGACGATTAGGCTCAGACGCTTCAACGAAGTAGATTTCGCGTGGCAGCATGCCTGGACGCGGTTCGCCTTTCTGAGTTTCGATGAGTGCCGCAGCGTAGCGATAGCACTTGAGTGCACCCGCTTTGTCCTTGAGCGCAAGTAAAAGCTCCCCTTCAACCAGTTTGACCCGCGCTGCCAGAAGTGATGGCGAGTTTTCGCGTAACAGGTCCAGGAAGTCCTTGGCCTTGCCACCTGATCGAGCAACCGCGATCGCGGCAGCTTCACCACCCTTTAGTTGCATAAACTTCAGAAATGCGGCTCGATCATCCCCGTCACGATGCAGCTGCCGCGCCTCTTCGAACAGCTTGTGATGATCGACGGCAACCAGTACTTCGACACCAGGCAAGACCGAAATCAGCCCGGCACCATATAAAGCAAACACGATGACGAAAAATCGACTCATCGAAGAAGACTTCATCGGACCTCCCTGTTCAACGGAGACACCAGCGACGCCGGTTATCTTACCGCCAACGGATTAAGATCGTTCCTGAAATTTTGAATCCAATTGCGCCTGACAATTGCATTCTGCTGAATCCCTTAATGCGACGTGACTTCAGTACTGCTTGACTCCGCCGCAAGACCAACGATTGTCGGGGGATCTCCGACATCCAACGTCGCAAGAAACAATTCGGCCGGGTCCTGCTCCCAGTGAGCCTGGCGAATCACTTCCAGGAGTTCGCGGCACATCGTCGTCGATGCCCAAGCCACCGAAAGAATGCCCGCAATCATGAGCACTTGACAACCAATCGCAATGGCATAAAGGAGAGAAGCATTCGCAAGCTGAGCCGTCAACATTGATGCAATCCAGATGGCGAAGCTGGCATATTGGGCGGCAGATCCAAAGCCAAACCCAACTTCGCACCATTTGAAAATCGAAATTTGCCTGCGATTCAGATGATCGGTGTGAACACGAATCCGAAGCAAGAGAAGCACCACAGCCAGCAGATCACCCGGCGGGATGAACAGCGACAATGGAAAGAGTTCCATAAATCGTCCGATCCAGCCACGATCCTGTCGTTCGCGGCATTGAATGATCGCCGACTCGATCGCCGTCAACATTTTGAGGGCAAAGTACATCGCAGGGCGATTGAACAGAAGTGCGAAGAGTACAAAAAAGACCGAAATTCCTTCCAGTACGGATACCTGATTCCGCTGAGCAAAGCCGAATACGGCCGCTACCACGAGTAAGATGGTCGAAACGGTGTGTCCGATGCTGCAGATCGTGCTGAAAATGACCAATCCAAATTGGATACTGCGGATCTGGCGCATGCCAAATCTCAGTTCCAGTTCATACTGCGTCGCTGTGCTTCGTGCCATGGGAAATCTCGTTTCTGACGGAATTCAGAAATCGCCGATCACACCCGCGTTACTAATCGAACTGATAATGAGGATTCTGTCTCGTCTCTGCTATCATCAAGCGTTGAAATTGATCTAAGCTTGTTTCAAGCGGGGTGTGCAGCACAAGAATTTGAACACCGACGCACGTCAAAAACTTTTGTCAAACTTGAGTTGCGTCGACAGCATAAGGCGATCGACCTGCGCCCGTTCGCATTCGTAAAACGTACGACGGACAAGATGTCCGTCGTACGCAAACCCTGACAGTGCGAAGAACGCACTTCAGAGCTACTGTGTGTCTCTCGAGGAAACCAGCCGGAACGCGTTAGCGGCCACGGTTGATTGAACGTGTCAAGCGACCGCCAAAGCGGCCAGCCACCCTGACACGAATGGATCAGTTCGCTGCCGCTGAAGGACGGTGGTAAATCTCAATCCGGCTGCGCAGGTTTCGCCCAGTGCCATCTGCTGCCATATTTATCACCGGGCAAGATCGAGTGGCATTTGGCGTTCAGATCCCGAAGCCGCAGCTCCCGACTGCTCAGTTCTTAGCCGTTTTCCATGAAGCGTTGTTCAGGGAGAATACACGGCATGGAACTGAATTTCGCCGGTCTCACCTTTCGTCCCGGATTCTCTTTGGCCCGTCCAAAGTGAACCGTGCTGAACCGATCCCTTGGCATGTGGATTGCTTCTAACTGTTAACGTGCTGCCGATGAGGTTTTGCACGCCGAGCACTGCTTCTACTGTAGGCGATGGACATGGCAAACAATCTCAATTCTACTGGTCAACGCAACAGGCGAAGACAATTGTTTCTGTACTTGCTGTTTGCCACGATAATTCCAAGTCAGTGTTTGCTCACCGCCCAACCTCCTGAATTGCAACAAAAGAAGCAAACTTCGCCTGACGCACCCGAATCCGTGATTGGCCCGCCCGGCGAGGGATATGTCGTCATTGCCGAAGAGGGATCCGTTCAGCTCTCAGTGCAATTTCCGGCAGATGTGATTCGTTCCCGATCAAGTATCAGTCTCGGCGATAAGAAATACTTTGGATCCTGCTGGACAGCGACCGTTGAAAGTGCGCGCTACGCTGCAAATGTCGTGAAGCTCGATAAGGAGCCCACAGAACAATTCTTCGCGGATCTCGCGCGACTCGAGGCCGAAAAGCTGGCACTTGAGATCAAAGGTTTACCCGGCAAGAAAAGAACCGTTCAGTCAGGAGTTTTCGAAGGCTTTGAGCGCGATGTCATTGGCGGGGTCTGGAAAGATAAACGGGCCGCTGGACGGGTGCGTTCATTCTATGTTGGAAACTTCGTCATCACGCTGAGTGTCCTACAGGACGGCACCAAAGTCGACGACAAGACGGCCAACGCCTACTTTGAAACCTTGGTCTATGCGTCTGTCGACCGTATTCCTGACGACGGAAAGGAAGGGAAACCGTGACAGGCCCAAACGCTCACGACCAATCTGCGACTCATTCCGATCAACCGAGTTCCGTGAGGTGTTCAACGATGTTGCCACGCATTCTGCCAGCCCTTCTGCTGTTGATCGGGATCAGTTCCGCGGTAGAGGCCGCTTCGATCATTGAAGGGGCCGTTGATGTTCCGATTGATGCCCGTACATCTGCGGAGCCGTTGAATCGCACAACCGCTCCGCGGTTGGGGGTCTTGGACAAAGCTCCTTACGTGGGCATTATTCGGTTTGCCGTTCAACCTAGGGCAAGTTACACGTTGCTCGAAGTGTATCCCGCCGAACCTACTCACCGAATGCTTCTGACGGGCTATTATCCTCTGAGCCAGGACAAGCGGCCCATCAAGGGGAAAGATGGTTCGCGGACATCTCAGTCTGTGAAGACGGCGAGTAAGACCGGCCGGTGGGGATATCGCAGCAATTTTTCTGTCGATCCGAAGAGTAACGGGCGTTACATTTATTACGTCTATTTCTCCGAAGCTCCGTCTGTGGCATTTCAGGTGCAGCTTTACTCCAAACAACTTCCCGCCGCAGACGTTCAGGACAATAACGACTCGCCATACTCTGGAGCCAAGGGATATTTCTGGGGTGATCCTGATGTCGGTGCCGTGTTCGCCGAAGTCTTGCCTGACGAGCCAGAACGAAAGACGGGTGGCAATGATCCTTTGACAACGACGGTGACAACGAAGCCCCCGGGCGACCCCGGCAAAACCATAACAGACCGAAAAGGGGATCAGGATCCGACCAACGCTGGAAAGATGACCATCAAGGTCGAATCCCGAAAAGTCCGATCCGGCCAGAGTGTTACCGTGCCCGTCCAACTGCTGAACGGGGCGGATCTGGCCAGTGTGAATGTGGTGATTGACTACGATGCCCGCGGAGCCGAAGTGACGGTGCGTCCGGAACAGGGACCAATCTATGAGCCGCTGGAAGTCATCCTGTTTGAGGCAAATTACAATGTTAAGGGGACGGTAAGATTCGGACATGCCACAACGGACGAACTCAATGGAAGCGGAACTCTGACATCCATGACGTTTCGGGTCACAGGTGCGGCAGGAGCGGTCATTCCTCTCAAAGTCAAAGTGACATCCGCTAATGACTCGACAGGACGGCCACTTACTGTCAACACGATAAACGGAGAGATTGTCATCGAAGGTGAGGGCACTACGTCTACGGGCGATCCAGATGGAGATGGCGTGGCTACTGTTGCTGATGCCAAAAATGCTCTCAAAATGTCGGTAAAGCTTATTCCGGAAGACCTCATCTGCGATGTTGATCGGGACGGCACCGTAACCGCGAACGACGCCCGAATCCTGCTGGCTCGGGCGACGAGGGCAGGAAAGTGAGAGTGATCCTGCTGACCGGAGCGATGTTCTTGCTCCTGGCTTCGCCACAGTCATGGGGAAATGTCGGTCCACCTTCCACGGGCGGGCAGATCGTGGCTGAGCCGATCGGCATTCAGGATGTCGAAATCACGCACGAGACACTGTCTATCGATTTGAGGCCGTTAGCAAACGGCGAACAGGTGGAAGTCACGGTTGTTTACAATCTGACAAATCATGGGGCCGAGAAAACTCTCGACCTGCTGTTCGTCTCGGGTGCAACAGGCGTGAACAATTTCCATGTCTGGCTGGGCGACGAGTCTATCTCAAGTCATCCAGCAGCAGACGCGCCTATTCCCGCTTCGTGGCAAGCCCCGAAAGAAACCCCCAGTCTGCAAGACAATCAGAAACTATCCTATCTTGCATACGGAAGTCAGCCACCGGTGCCGCATGCGTTCATAGTCGTGATTCCTCCTGGACAACAAGTTTTGCGGGTTCAATATCAAGCGGAAGCCGCGACGCACCTGTACGGGAACCCGACCGTCTACCGTCAATTTGCTTATGTCCTGGCCCCCGCTCGATCCTGGTCTGCATTCGGCGGACTGGATGTCACCATTCACCTGCCGCGCGACTGGCGAGCCGTGAGTACGCCAGCCCTTTCCAGAATCGATGACACGCTGACAGGCACTTTTACGGTCATTCCTGCGGATGCCATCGCACTGACGTTGCAGGCTCCGGAAGGGTGGGCCTACCGGGTTGTGAGCAAGGTCAGCATCTGGCTATTCATCCTCACAATTGTGGTAGCAATGGTCGTATGCTGGCGCATCGGCTTGGCATCAGGCCGTCGGCTCGTAGCATCGAACAGCGGGATTCGGAACTCACGAACCCGCGCGTGGCCGCTGTCGCTCGCTGCAGCCATCATGTCTGGTATCGCAGTCTTCGGGACTGGAATCCTCGCAATCAACGCCCCGGACACGATGCTCCCGGCAGGTCAGGTGAACCACTACGGATACGGACAATTGTTTGCCTTCATTGGCGTGCTCATGGGGAGCATGCTGCTGGTTCCCATCGGCTTCGTAATCTCCCAGGTCACAGCCAGTTCATTCAAACAGGAGAGGTGATGAAATTCATTCCCCTCAGTTCGATCGTGCTCATCGTCGTGCTGTTCCTGATGGATCGCTGCGAATGCCCTGCTGGTCATGATCAGCCGAGCGCGAATAATGGTCAAGCAACGGCCTCGGACTCACAGAAGACCAGCGGTGTGGCCGCCCAGGTTATCCTGGGAGAATCGCAACCTGAACGCCGTGCAGGCCTGTTTACGATCCCCAGGGATACATTGGGGGTCGATCTCAAGTTCCGCTATCAGGATCCCAATACGGGCTATACGTCAACCATTCTCCGGACTTGTCAGATTGTCGGCCTGTCAGCAACTGCGGACACTCGATGTCAGCCAGACTCGCGTCACGCAGGCGGGCATCGCAACGCTCCGCAAGAATCTGCCGAAACTCAACATTGTTGCCGAACCAGAAAAGCTCGCGTCCATCGGCGACACCGCGGCGCTGCGAGCTTCCGACAAACCCGACGCACCGGTCGTCCAACGCTTTGCCGAATCACAGATCCGTCGCTGGCGAAGGAATGCGAATCAGCTTTCCCGCTTACCCAACACGACACCCGAAGGGTGGTCGAAAAGCCCGATCGATCCGGCCGACCTGCTTACTGTCTTTCCACGACTGCGACTACGCGAGGGCTATCTGCTGCGAGCGTATGTCTTCAAACAGGACGGAAACAGCAATGGCTTCGTCTGGGCACTTCCCCACGATTCCGCGTTTCCTGAGCCCGACGAATGTCCGCGACTGGAATCACATTTCCTCAAACCGCCAAAGCCGTTCGATGCCCTGGACGACACGATGGAAGCGATTGTCGGAGATGACACGGTTGCGTCGTACTTTCAAGCCTCGCTGTTACGTCGTGAACTGAAAGAGTTCGGCACCGGTTGGCATGGCATCCGCTGGGGGATGAACATGATTTTTGACGACGACCCGTGGAAGCCGCGGGCCGACCTGCCGGAAGATTCACTGGCTAGATTTCCAACGAGTGATCCTGCTGATTGGAAGTGGCTCGAAGCAAAGCCAGATTCGTGGGTGCCGGAAGGACGGATGGATGTGAAGCAGACGACAATCACCTTCTACAGCTATACCCCGTTAGCCGCCGATGCACCGGGTGATGAGATCGAGAAAGAGCGGATTTATCGCCACACCGAGACCTATCGGCGCGGAAAATACCGTCCGCTCATCATTGAGAAGAAGATTGCAGAGGGACCAGATGCGATAGCGTTTTAAGCCTCATTTCTCTGTGACGGCCAGAATAGAATTCTCCGGGAGGCAACTGCAAATTGATCGGTCACGCTGCACGCTGTTCTTGATCGACGGCCGAATCATCCCCTTGACAGTGTGATCGGAATCGGGAAGCATCACGGTCATGCTGTTTCGAAGACAACGCCGTGCAGGGGGAATCGAAATGGAGATGGAGCCATTGCAACCGTCGACACCATCAGCCGCACATGTGACCGCGCCCGCCGCAACGCAACGGTCCTCCCGATATGTCACCGCCCTCGTTGCGGGAATGTTTTTCATCACTTCGCCAACGGCACCGGCTACCGCGGAACCGGCCAAGCTTACGGTCACCTGGGAGTATGCGACCCCACTGCTTTTCCCGCAGGCCATTGTTGTGGATCAGAAGGGACGTGACTCCCTTTACGTCGCGCTCAAGAATGGCGGACTTGGGATACTCGATATTTCCAGGCCCGATGTCGCCCCCAGGAACCTTGCCAGGATCGGGACAAATGAACTGGGTGGCCTGGATGTCATGCACCTGACTCAACAGGACAACCTCCTCTATCTGGCCCTGGGTGACTTCTTCGATGTGAAAGGCTCCCCCGCGGGCCTTGCTGTCGTCAGCGTGGCCGACCCCCGCGCCCCAAAAGTTCACGGCATCTGGAAGTCTCCGGAGATCTTCCAGGGCGCAGCCTGCGTCCTTGTCGAAGATCATTACGCTTATCTCGGCGGAATGGGACACGGCGTGTTTATTCTTGATGTCCGCAACTCCAAAAATGTCCGGAAGGTCGCAGAGATTCTTCCCGAGGTTAATTTTCCCCGGAAGAACCCCAACAAGGTCCAGCACCCGAACGCCCGTGGCCTGGCTCTGAAGGGCCAGCACCTCTATGTCGCATTTGATGCCGGAGGTCTGCGTGTGATCAACGTTGCCAACCCGCTGAAACCACAGGAGATTGGACGTTACGCGAATCGCGGGATGAAGGAAAAACAGCAGGCGTACAACAATCTGGTGATTGATGGCACGACGGCTTATGTCGCTACGGATTACGCCGGAATGGAGGTACTGGACATCCGCGATCCACGAAACATCAAGCCCGTCGCCTGGCTGAACCTGTGGAAGTCAGACACACTGGAAAACCTCTGGTTCAACAGTCCTGGGCATACGAACCAGATCGAATACGACGAAAAGCGACAGCTGGTATACATGTCGGCCGGAGACAGCGAACTGCTGGTCGTGGATGTGTCAGAGCGAACAAAGCCAAAGCTTATGGCGAGGTATGGAGCCCCCAAAGACAAACTTGGTGCCTGGGGTCTCACCCTCGCCAGCGACCACGTCTACCTCGCGTACATTACGGCCAGCGTCCCTTTTCATGGAACCTGGTCCGGCATCAAAGCGATCCGGCGCTGATGCTGGCAATGGTGAAGTTTTTAGAGCCAGTTACCAACTACCACGAGAAGATTGCGTGACTTGAAACCAATTCACTTCAACCCGCGTGAGATCGAAACGACTATTCTGGCGCATGCCAGATCTCGGTTCCGGTTCATGCGAAGTCGCGGTGCTGCGTGCCGCGAGAAATCCCGTTTCTGGCGGAATTCAGGAATTACCGATTACACCCGCGTTTCTACGCGTTCTGATGATGAGGATTCTGTCACGTCTCTGTTATCATCAATTGTTCAAATTGATTGTGAAATTTCCCTGCCACCTGTTGAGTCAATGTGTCAAACGACCGCCAGACGAGTCTGTTTTCTGAGGAAGAACTTCCACCCAATCTGCAGTCGTGGGAAGTTGCGGCTGCCGCGGACTGTCTGATTGCCAGTGTTGTCTTCAATCGGCCACTCACAACCGTCTTTCAATACCTGGTTCCGATCGACCTGCGTTCCATGATCGGTCCCGGTCAGCGGATTGAAGCGCCGTTCGGGCGTGGTAACAAACCGACCGTCGGATTCTGTGTCGGGCTGACGACGGAATATCCATCCGGAAAGACGTTGAAATCGCTGACCAGTGTTCTGGATCGAGAACCACTGATCGACGGACGAATGCTCGAACTGACGCGCTGGATCGCTGGTCGTTATCTGTGCGGCTGGGGGCAGGTTCTCGAGAGCATTGTCCCCGCGGGTGTAAAGTCCAAAGCGGGAACCCGTGAAGTCACCTTCTTTTCACTCAGCCCCGATCTCGCGAAACGTGCTGCCAACGCCGAACAGCTTCTTGCTGAATTGAAACTTCCCGCCAAGCAGCGCGCCGTCATTGAAGCACTCATTGGTGCTGCGGGACCAATGCGGATCGACGAATTGACTGAGGCGGCAGGTTGCGGTGTTGTCCCAATTCACAGCTTGCGCGACAAGGGGTTGGTCATCGCGCTGCGCGAGCGACTGCTGACGGCACCAACCATGGCGACTCCGGAAGTTCACCGCGAGATCGTGATGATTCCCGACCAGCGGCGAGCCGTGGAAACAATCTTGAATGTGGTCCGATCCAGTCAGCATCGGACATTGCTGCTGCATGGTGTGACTGGCAGCGGCAAGACGGAAGTCTATATTAAGGCGATCGAAGAAATCGTCAGCTATGGACGACAGGCGATCGTGCTGGTCCCGGAAATCAGCCTGACGCCTCAGACGATCCGGCGGTTTCACAGCCGGTTTCCATCCGTCGCCGTGTTACATAGTCATCTGACCGATGCGGAGCGTCATGGACACTGGCAGCAGATCGCCAGCGGGGCAGTTCAGGTTGTCGTAGGTGCGCGCAGTGCCGTCTTCGCGCCGACGCCGCAACTGGGACTGATCGTCATTGATGAAGAGCACGAGACGAGTTTCAAGCAGGACAGTACGCCCCGCTATCACGCGGTGGAAGTCGCTCGTAAACGAGCCGAACTCGAGCAAATCCCGCTGATTCTGGGTTCGGCGACACCGACACTGGAATCGTACCTGCGAGTGCTGCGGAAACAGGATGTGCTGATTCCGATGCCCCGACGTGTCGCTGGCCTGCCGCTTCCTCCCGTGGTCGTTGTGGATACTCGTAATGATCCGGCGATCGGTAAAGGAGCCGGGATCGGTCGGGCGATGTTCACATCGATGCAGGCGGCCCTCAAGGCGGGGGGACAAGTCATCCTCTTTTTGAATGTGCGAGGTTTCTCACCTGTGTTCTGGTGTCGTGGGTGTGGCGAAGGTGTGAAGTGCCCCGATTGTGATGTCACACTAACCTGGCACAAGGAACGCGCGGTGGCTCTCTGCCACAGTTGTGATTTCAGCACGAAGCCCCCATCAGCTTGTCCGAAATGTGGCAAGCCGGGGTTGTTGTCGCTGGGGATGGGAACGGAACGCCTGGAGGCGGAGGTCCGGACCCGATTCCCCGAATACAAATGCCTGCGGATGGACAGCGATACCATGAAGCAGCGAGGGAGCCACGATATCGCACTGGAGAAATTCCGGCATGGTGAAGTCCAGATTCTGCTTGGAACCCAGATGATCGCCAAGGGACTCGACTTTCCGAACGTGACACTGGTCGGTGTGATTGATGCGGACACATTGCTGCACCAGCCGGACCTGCGATCCGCCGAGCGGACGTTTCAATTGATTGCTCAAGTCGCTGGCCGGACAGGACGCAGTGCGAAGGGGGGGCGAGTTCTTGTTCAGACCTCCTCACCCGAACAACCTGCCATTCAACGAGCCGCAAAACACGATTTCACCGGCTTCGCGAACGAAGAGCTACAGCATCGCATGGCGCTGAAAGTTCCTCCATTCACACATCTGGCTCGTGTGATCCTGCGTGGCCCCAAAGAGCAGGAACTGCAGGAGTACTCAGAGAAAACAGGAGAAATCCTGAAAGCAACCGCGAAAGATCTGGGTGTGGAGGTCCGGATTCTTGGTCCAGCACCCTGCCTGGTCACCCGATTGAAAGCCAACTTCCGCTACAACCTGCAGCTCACGTCTGCAAACCTTGCCGATCTGCAGAAACTCTGGCTGCAGGCTGCGCCGAACATGCCGAACCACCCGGAAATCGAATTCGTCGTCGATGTCGATCCGCTGAATATGCGGTAATACATTCGCCGCTTTTCTTGGGAAGCGACGAAAGCCGGAAGAATTCAGGAATCTGGCTGTGGCCCCTGAAACCTAACGACCGTTAGGTAGGTATACTCTGGCGTAAGCCATGACTGCCGCACGAGAGACATGGGGAGACGCAACGATGACGGAATTCCTGACCCGGGTTGGAAACGTGGCTGTCCTGTGGGGACTGGTGCTCTGTGCACTTTCCACTGGAACCCGCGCGGACGAAAAGGAACGGATCCAACCTGGTGCCGTCCCAGCGATCTCCTTTCCGCTGACGGATCTCCAAGGGGCGAATCACGCCCTTGATCAGAATGATGCCCGGCGAGTTCGGGTCTTCGTCTTCGTTTCGACAGAATGCCCAATCTCCAACGGGTACGTCGCAGCTTTGAATGACTTGTACACCAGTAGTGCTGGAGCCGACAGGAAGACGGACTTTTTTGGCGTCGTTTCCGATCCAACGGTCAAGCGGGCTGCGACCGCACAACACTTCAGCGAGTACAAGGCGAAGTTTCCGATTCTGTTCGACAGCTCGGGGTTGCTGGCCCAGGTGCTGATGCCGACTCATATTCCAGAAGCATTTGTAATCGATCGCGATGGCAAGCTTGTTTATCGAGGTGCGATCGATAATGCGTGGGAAGCGATTGGTCGGCGCCGCCAGAATGCCGAAAAACGGTTTCTCGCCGACGCCATGACGGCAGCCACTCAAGGAAAGCCGATTGAGATCCCCGAAACGAAACCGGTGGGATGCCTGTTTGAAACATTGCCTGGCAAGGAGTCGCAATCCAAGGTGACATACGCGCGAGATATTGCACCCATCATTCAATCACGTTGTCTGAACTGTCACCGTGAGGGGCAGGTCGCTCCGTTTACACTGGCTGACTATGAACAGACCGCCAAACGAGCCCGGCAGATTGCGCAGGTGACAAGCGACCGGATCATGCCACCCTGGATTCCTTCGCCGGGGCACGACAAATTTGTTGGCGAGCGCTGGCTGACGGATCGCGAACTGAAACTGTTCAAAGAGTGGGCCGAGACCGGTCGCGCGAAAGGTGACGACGCCGATCTTCCCCCTTCACCACAATTCGCCGAAGGATGGCGACTGGGACAACCTGATCTGATTGTGAAGATGGCTGAGCCATTCAATGTCCCTGCCGACGGTCCTGATATTCTGCAGAATTTTGTCATTCCGGTCCGTATCCCCGAAGACAAACTCGTCGCTGCGATCGAGTTTCATCCTGGAAATAAGCGAGTCGCGCACCATTCGGTCCTGTTTCTGGATGACAAAGGGGTGGCCCGGAAACTCGATCAGGCGACGCCCGAACCAGGCTACGCCAATTTTGGGGGACCGGGATTTCTTCCCTCGGGAGCCCTGGGTGGCTGGTCTGTCGGCAATACACCGCGACCACTTCCAAACGGGATGGGTCGCTACCTGAAGAAGGGGTCAGATCTCGTCGTGCAGATGCACTACCATCCCACGGGCAAGCCGGAAAGCGATCAATCAGAGATCGGACTCTATTTCGTAAAGAAGCCCGTTGCTGAATCGTTGAAGGAACCTGCCAAGCTTGTGGGAAGCATCTGGGTCGCGAACTACGAAATGGATATTGCCGCCGGAGAAAAAGATTATCACCGCTCGACGTCATACACATTGCCCAGAGACGTCGTGATGGTCGGTGTTGTGCCGCACATGCATCTTCTCGGGAAGTCCATGAAAGCCACAGCGACGCTGCCCGATTCAACGGTTAAAACCCTCATCGACATCACAAACTGGAATTACAACTGGCAGGATGAATACTACTACGAACGCCCGTTTACACTCCCTGCGGGAACGCGTCTGGATGTTCATGCGGTTTTCGACAACTCTGCCGACAACCCTTCAAATCCCAGTTCACCTCCAAAGCGAGTCACCTGGGGTGATGGTACCCGGGATGAAATGCTGTTCTGCTTCTTCTTGCTGGCATCCGAGCGAACAGAAGATCTGATCCATGTCATTTTCGACAACTTGAAACATGACACCCGACAACCTCGCAAATCTGTGGAGAACTAGTCGTGACCGTTCTCGAAGCCGTTCGACCACCCACCAACGATACTGAAGAACGGTTGCTTGACGCAGCGCTGTCACTGTTCGCAGAGAAAGGCTACGAAGCCGCCAGCGTTCGCGAGATCATCGAAGCGACAGGTGTCACGCGTCCGGTTCTGTACTACTACTGCTCCAGCAAGGAAGATCTCTTCAAACGGCTGGTTCACTGGAAGCATGACGAAGCGTATCGAAATCTCGGGAAAATCATCAGCGAAACGAAAGGGTGTGCCCCTCGTCTGCGGGCCATTCTGCGAGGTTCGTTCGAGTTTTGTGCGACTGACCCTCGAGTGCCGCGATTGATGTTTCAAACCCACTTTGGACCGACGATTCCGGGAATCGCCGACTTTCTTGCTGAAATAGCCAGCTTGAGATTTTCGATCATTCAGCAGGTCATTCAGGACGGGCTGGATGCAGGTGAACTGACAGGAGGCGATGCGGCAGCGTTATCGCTGATCTTCTGTTGCATCATGGATCAACACATCAACATCCTGTCCCGACTGCCAAAACCCAGGAAACGGCTGACACCCGAGTTAGCCGATTCACTGGTCGATGTTTTTCTATTCGGTGTTTGCTCGGACGGTGTTGGCTCGGACAAGGCTGGCTCACGCAAGCGAAGGCAGCCTTCACTGCCTCCCTTTGCTGCTGGCCCATAGCGATGTTTTCCGCTGGACGAAGCTGTTGATTCGACAAGCAAGACTTCGTCGGAGCGATCAAAGCTTCCCTGCGCTGGTGAACTCCGCCAGATCTGCGATCATGCGTCGTGTCGCGGCTTCAGTTGCGGCTTCCCATTGTCGGGCACCGAACTGTTCCGCATATGGGGCAGCACGATAAGCGAAGTTGATTCCACGGGAATTGTTGATCAGGGCTCCGAGACCTTCGGGACTAAACGCGGCAGCAACATCCGCGGCAGCACCTCCCTGGCTTCCATAGCCGGGAACCAGCAGCGGTACGTGTGGCATTGCTGCTCGCAGTTCTGTCAATTCCTGCGGATACGTTGCACCAACAACAGCACCGACGCAGCCATATCCCGACTCGGCGGTCTGGACGGCGAGGTCTTCGACTACCTGAGCCACATGACGGTAGATCTTATGACCATCCGCCTGGCGATCCTGAAATGAGGCGGATCCCGGATTGCTCGTCTTGACCAGCACATAGATCCCGGCACCACGCTCGGTGGCCACTTTGACGAACGGCTCCAGGGTATCCCGGCCGAGATACGGATTAACCGTCAATGCATCCGCGTGCCATGGTGCAGCTTGTGGATCAGAGCCAGCCAGATAAGCGCGTGCATAGGCTTCCGCCGTGGTCCCGATATCACCCCGTTTCGCGTCGCAGATGACGATCAAGCCAGCGTTTCGCGCATACCGGATCACGCGTGCGAGGGCCAGACACCCGTCAGGACCAAGTTCTTCGAAGAAGGCCGCCTGCGGTTTGACGGCCGGAACCAGTGGCGCGACAACATCAATCAGCCGGACACAAAACTCTTCGAACGCCGCAGCCGCCTGAGCCGTCGGGTCCGCGTGCAGGTCACGAGCATGTGCCAGCACATCGGGAGGAATCCAGTCGAGCCGTGGGTCCAGTCCCACCAGTGCCGGAGTTCGCTTGGATTGAATCGCGGCATGCAACCGCGTGGCAAAATGCGAAACAGTCATCGAACTTCATCCTCATTGTCGTAGTCAGAATTATCATCAGCGTTGTCATCGACTGAGCCAAGTCCTTCTTGAAACATCGCGATCCGCCGCTGAATTTCGGAAGTGAACCAGAACGAACACCAGACATCCAGCCACATCCCGACAGTGATCCCCAGATGCGTGATCAGCATCCGTCCCCATCGCTGGTTCATACTGAGCAGACTGATCAGGAAAATGCTCATCCCAAACCACGACAGAATCCGCTGCGACAGTATCGGACGGGCCATCATCAGCGGCAACAAAAGTCGGGCCAGAATAAATGTCGCACAGATCAGTGATCCTGTGACCTGCCAGAGCGGAACACCGAATGCCTGTCGTCCGGGATGCAAATCGATCCGGACGAAAATCGAGCCGAGTACCAGCAGCATTGCCAGGTACTGCAACTTCGATGTGAACGGGAGTCCCTTCCAGAAATATCCCAGCCGCCGCATGAGACCTCCTGAGGTTACTTCGACCCCAATACGGCGCGGCTGGCGGCAACGTCGAGTTGTCGAATCCATCCACCACCCAGAACGCGGTCGCCATCGTATAGGACCAGTGCCTGCCCCGGTGCGACTCCAAACTGCGGATCGACAAATTGAACTCGGACATGCTCGGGTGACAACACTTCCACAGTCGCGGGGGCCGCCGTGTGCTGATACCGAATTTGAGCCAGACATTGCCGTTGGTCGGGCATGTCATCGACCAGCCAGTTCATCCCATCCGCTTCCAAGGTTGTCTGGGCCAGTTCTTCGTACTTCCCCAGGACGACACGATGAGTCTCGGGTTCGATCCGGATCACGAAGCGCGGTTCTCCGAATGTAATTCCCAACCCGCGTCTCTGGCCGATCGTAAATTGTTCGTAACCGGGGTGGCGACCAAGAATCTTTCCGTTAGAGTCGACGAAGTCGCCCGAGGTATCCGGCTTGCCCCGGTGGCGTTCGAGAAACCCGACGTAGTCGTTATCGGGAATGAAGCAGATTTCCTGGCTGTCGGGCTTCGTCGCCACGCGAAGTCCCGCTTCGGCAGCGAGGGCTCGAATCTCTGGTTTCGCGAATGTTCCAACGGGAAAGAGAATCTTGTCGAGAATACTGCGATTGATCCCTGCCAGCACATAGGACTGGTCTTTCGAACGGTCAACACCTCGCACCAGTGCGGGCTGTCCGTCGACATCCAGGATCCGAGCGTAGTGCCCAGTGGCGATCCCGTCTGCGCCAACACTCTGAGCGAAGTCCCACAGCTTGCCGAACTTCAGCCAGTTATTGCACATCACGCAGGGATTGGGAGTTCGACCTGCCAGGTACTCGTCCGCAAAGTAATCTTTAATACGACCAAACGCGTCCGAAAAATTCAGTGCGTGGAAGGGGATGTCCAGAACATCGGCGACCCGGCGGGCATCGGCAGCATCAGACGCAGAACAGCATCCCTGCTTGTTGGCCTTGGTTCCCAAGACCGGTAGTTGAATCGACGTGATTGGAGTTGTTCCGGCAGCGGCGGGGAGTCGACAGACTTCGTGCGACTCTTCGGTCGCCCCGGACCGCATAAACAGCCCGATGATTTCAAACCCCTGACGTTTCAGCAGCACGGCAGCAGCCGAGCTATCAACGCCGCCGCTCATGGCAAGGACGATTCGACGGGACATTTACAAACCAATCACCTGGCCACGCATCGACCCAAGGAGTTTCTAGTGGGATTCAGATCCAAGTATCTCAAGGAGACACGTACCATCGGATTGTAACAGGCAAGCAACACGATGAACCACTCAGAAACGTCACGCAGCACCCCTACAACCGTCAAACCGGACATAGTCGAAATGCGTGAAGTGCCGAAATCGCAGGGTCAGGTGGCGGAACGTGCAGTCCCCTCGTCAAACTGCCGACGAAAGGGAAGACGTTTCCCTGCGCTGCGATTCCGCGCCAATTATCTAATTGACGCCGATTGCGCCGTGGGATTAGGATTTCACTAACCGGCAAATTCGACCATTTTCCAATTCGGAACTCCGGGACGTCTCTCGGGGAACTAGACTTCCACAATCGATACGCTCGACCAGATTCGCACGGGAAGCGGTTCATGAACAGTTTTGGCAAAATCCTGGTAGTTTTCACGACAGCCTGCAGTCTGGGGTTTGCCGCGTTTACACTTTCGCTCGTTTCCGGTGGACCGAACTGGAAGGGCGAAGCGGAATCGGCCGAGTTGACCAATGATTTCCTGATCACGGCGGTCGCGGGCGAAAAGCCGATGTACTCGGCAAAAAACCGTAAAACAGACCAAGGGGTCGGAACGCAATCGACGCTGCTGGCAGAAGTTGTGGTCGGTGCCAGAAAGCAGCAGGTCGCGGATGCGAAGGACAAAGAATCTGAACTGAACAAGGAAATCGCCCGTATCAAGCCGCTGATTGAAGAGATGCGAGCACTGATTCCACCCGATCAGGCGGGACTCGTTGTTCGTGCTCAAATGCTGGATAAGATTCTGACGCAGTTGAGCGAACAGATTCAGGCGACGACGCAGGGGATTGCCTCGAAGGCCGCCGCAATTCAGGTGATTCAGAAAACGACTCAGGAACGACGCGAAGAAGCGTTGCGGCTAAAGAATCAACTC
>Ga0194055_10000183_pt1 | contig 49054 bp, 40 predicted proteins | sample SepL449m_MetaG_FD_155482 | JGI IMG/M metagenome (GOLD analysis project Ga0194055, IMG submission 155482) | Anoxic zone freshwater microbial communities from boreal shield lake in IISD Experimental Lakes Area, Ontario, Canada - Sep2016-L442-9m | ecosystem: Environmental > Aquatic > Freshwater >... | reverse complement strand
CACCATCAACGGCAAGAAACCGCTCAGGCCTACACCGGCAAACAACGCGCCACCGACATAACCAGCGCCACCGACGACCACCATCATGAAGATCGGGAGTCCGGTGACGAAGTCAAAGTTTGACGGGGTGATCGCTGAAAGCTGGGTCGCATAAATCGCTCCACCAAGGCCAGCAATCGACGCCGAAAGCATGAATACGGCAAGTCGCGCCCACAACAAATTCAAACCAAAAGTGGCGCACGCCGCTTCGCTATCTCGGATCGCCAACAACCGCCGCCCATAGCCACTGCGATGCAGCACCATCACAAAACCCGCGAGCAAAACAAAGACGACAACAGCTATCACCATCTGCGAACGCGGATCACCAAAGGCAACGCCGAACGCCGACAGCGGTTTAACCACGACCGAACTTTGGTTGAACAAACTGATTGAGATCGGACCAATCGCAAAGTTCGGCAAAATGAAAATCCACCGGTCAAGCACAACGGCGAACGCAGCCGTCGCCAACGCGAGGTAAATCCCTGACAGCCGCAGTGCAGGCAACGCGACGAGCGCACCGACCACCGCGCAGATCACCACCGCTAACACCAACCCGATGGGATTGCCACCGGCACCGAGGTGCGCCATCACAATGGCGCCGATTCCCGCAAAACTCAGTTGGCAGAGAGAGATCTGACCGGCAAAGCCCACCAACGGAACCAACGACAGCGCAACAATTCCGACCGCAAAAATCTTTGCATAAGTACTCAGGTCCGGTTTGCTCAGGGTGGTCGCTAACACCATGCCAAATCCCAACACAAATACCGTGAACATCACGATGCCTTGCCGACTCGGTGCCGGGAAGTACTCGCGGGTGCGGACCTGACTGCGTAATTGTTTGTTGGGCATGGCCAAAAGTGCGATGAATAACAAGATCACTGGCGCCGCCAGTCGCAAGCCCGGCAAGTACGGATTTCCCGAGGGCAAATAGCCAGACAAATAGCCATCCGCGAGGCCGATAATTACCGCGCCGATAAAGGTCATTGGCAGCGACCGCAAGCGGCCAAAAACCGCGGCGGCATAGGCGTTGACGATCAGCAGGGACAACGCCGGAGCGCTCAATCCTGCCGAGGACACGATCAAGATGCCGCCAAGCGCCGCGAGCGAAGTGCCGAATCCCCAACTGAATTGCGATACGACACCAGTTCGGGTTCCGTTTAGCCGAGCCAAGCCGCGGTCGTCTACGACTGAACGCATTGCAACGCCCATGCGAGTTCGGTGCATCAAGAGTCGAAGCCCCACCGCGACTGCGATTGCCACGCCAATCGTGATCATTTGGTGAAAGGTGATCGTCGTTCCGCCGAAGTCAACTTTCTGACCGACGAAGAAGGGCTTTACCACCCGCGCTTGACCCGGAGCCCAGATCCATTGGGCAAGCCCGATCATGGCGACCAGAAGTGAAATCGACACCACCAATTTGGTGGCTTCACTGGTTCCTTCGAGCCCACGCATGATGACGCGATCAAGCAACATGCCAAAAAGTGGGGCCAACACCCCAAGCACCAAAATCACCGAAATCCAAACTGGCCAGCCGTAATGCACGGTGAATTGCCAATAGGTAAAGGCAGCCAACATGCCGGTCGCACCGTGAGCAAAATTGAAAATGCCCGTTGTGGTGTAGGTGACGACCAGCCCGCTGGCGATGATGGCGTAAATCGCGGCAGTACTCAGGCCCACGATGGTGAAAATCAGAAACTTGTCCACGAGGTGGAGCTCTTACGCGTTACTTGACGTCGTTTTCGGTCTTCCCGACATCTGCGAGAACAGCTGGCTTGCCATAGTCACCGGTGAGCTTGACGATATTTTCCGTATCGCAGTTGTACACACCATCACTGCTGTTCCAGTTGACCAGCGAGAACGCTCCTGTCGGGTTCGACTCGGTCGACGCCTTCTCAAACGCGATGCAAACCGGCGGCGAACCGTGGTTGGCTGGATTGGCCTCGGCCTGCAAACCGCCGCCATTCCATGATGACGTTGCCAGGCCCTTCGCCAGCAAGCACTTGCGCGTCAGGTCGGCCCCACACGCTTTTGCCGACTGGGCCCACAACAACCACGAGGTAAACGAGTTCAGACCCAGGGCCGCTTGGTTCTTGCCCTTTGGCAGATACTTCGCGAACAATTCTTCGTACTGAGCAACCGCAGGAACCATATCGGCGGCAAGAAACGGCGTTACGGCCGTCGCGGTATAAACCGGATTGGTCGAGAGCGCAGCGCCAGCAGAATCAACCAGGCTTTGGTCGTACAAGTTGCCAGAACCGGCAACCCATTCGAGTTTGTAATTGATCTGAGCGAGCGCTCCTAAGAGCTTGCCGAGATTGGCCGGTTCGCCGACGTAATACAGACCCTTGACGCCTTTGTCCTTGATGGCCTGCGCAAATGGCACCCACGTTGGCTCACCAACGGCGTTGTATTGCTCGTCATAAATAGTGGTGAACCCGAGGGTCTTGCCGGCGTCTTGGTATTGATCCTTATTCACGATGGTCTGGGCAACGTTGCCGGTGATGTAACCAACTGCATTGGTGGAATCCGGGTATTGCGCGGCGACGTAGCGCAAGATGCCCGCATTAAGGCGATCCAGCGGGAAGGGAATCGCTTGAACCTGGAGATCCGCGCCCCGCGACAACGGGTTGACTACGAATCCCGGGAAGTCTGGCATCAGGCAGCTCATGCGATCGTTCTGGCCCGTGTTGTCGGCGACGCCGCCACCACCCACCAGCGAGAAGTCAGATGCACACGCATCGAGTACTCGTTGTTTGTAATCGAAGATCGCGGCGTCGAGTTTGTCGACCTTGATTGTCCGACCGTTGATACCACCCAAGCTGTTGCACCAATCGACGAACACCTTGCTGGCATCAAACAGTTCTTGATTGAGCCCGGGTGCTCCGACATAACCAGTGTCAGAAATCGTGCCAACGCTGATCGAATCTGCGGTCACGCCAAGCGCCGATGCGGTGTTGGTTTCACCTGCGGGGGCTTTACCGCAGACCGGGTCAGTCAACGTGCCGAATTGGCCGTTGCCTGGAGCACCACTGCTCGTTGAACTACCGGCCGGCGCCGAGGTAGTCGAACTGCTTGTGGAACCGCTACGCGAACACGCGGTGAGAGCGATCAAAAGAACTGCAACCGTGATGGCCGCTGCACGACGGGTGATACTCACGAAATTCCCCCTTGAAACCAGGTGATAAAGACACAACCGAAACGCCGACTGCGTTAGTCCGAACGACTGTAGTTCCTGACGGGTCGTCAGGCTTGCAGAATGACTCGGACGAGCGAACCTTGGGAGTCGGGAGCCCCAATCGGTTTGCCCATGCCGCTACCGATCCAACTCAGGTATACGGGTCATCGTCGGCAGGCAGCTGCCACCACTCGGCCGGCGCAGGCTTCCAATCCGGATCGGGATAGATGCAGTCGACTGGGCAGGGGTCAAGACATTTGCCACAGCCCGAGCACAGTTCCGGGATGATGATCACATCCATGTCGTAATTGAAAATGGCGCCGAATTGGGGCGGACAATGCCGGATGCAGGTATCGCAATTGATGCAAATCGACATGTCGATGATCAACGGAGCGAGCTGCCACTTGGGATTGCGATCATGGCTCGCGAGGCGATTTTTCCGATTTGATGGCGACGCAGAAACTTCAGGTGCCGGTGAGTCAGCCACATGACGACCCTACCCGCCCTTCGCACGCAGTAGGGTGCGCGTTTCAGTCAGTATGTGCCCACCTTCCTCGAACCTTCTCTCGCCGAGGACAACCCTAGGAGTACTCCGTGCCGTTTGAATTTCTCACCGACGAGTGGATTGCCGAGGCCAAGCGCCTCACCGAAGAAGCTGGACAGTCAGCCACCACCCCCGCCCAGGTGATTCGCATGAACCAAGTCATCACCGAAGCGCCATTCAAAGACGGCGCGGACATTCTTGTTCATCTCGACACCAGCAGCGGAACCGCGGTCATCGATCTCGGCCACCTCGACAATCCCGATCTCACCGTGACCGTTGACTTCACAACCGCCAAGGCGATTTTCGTCGAGCAAAACCAACAAGCAGGGATGCAGGCATTCATGGCCGGCAAAATCAAGGTGCAAGGCGACATGACCAAAATGATGGCCATGGGACAATCCGCACCCGACCCGAGTGCCATTGAACTCGCGCAAAAAATCAAGGACATGACCGCTTAAGCGGCACCACTCTTTTGAATAACGTCAAGCAGTAATGGACGAGGCGCCTTGCGGGGCGCCCCGTCCGCGTTCGGCCTGGCTGCGCCGTTCGGCGAGGATCGCTTGCTTTCGAGTGTTGTGCACGAACAACGCGAGGAGCGCTCCAACGAGTGCCACGCCGGCACCAACTAAATAGGCAATGTGGTAGGACGCGGCAGCACCGACGTTCGGCTCTTGTGACACCTGCACGGTGAGCAAGATCTGAATACCCGCAACAACGCCAATTTGAGCGACCATCTGCTGGGCGGCACTCACCACGCCAAGGTCCTTTTCTTCGACAGAATTGGCAATTGCCGCCGCGAGCGCAGGCGAGGCAGCTCCCATGCCGACTCCTGACAGAGCCAACGCCCCCATGATGACGAGGTCCGAGGTTCCGACTCCGACTCGCGACAGCGCAACCATCGACGCGACGATAAAAAGTGCACCTGCGACCGCGTTGGTACGTTCGCCGATTTTGACGGTCGTATAACCAGCGATCGGGCCGGCAATAGAAAATGCAAGAGGCCGAGCGATCGACAGCAATCCTGAATGAGTTGGGCCATAACCCAACACGTTTTGCAATAAGAACGGCGTCAAAATGAATCCGCCCATGTAGGCGAAGTTGGTGAAGAACTGATTCACGATCGGAAACGCAAAATTGCGCCGTCGAAAATACGGCAGTGGGATGAGCGGATGGTCCGTTGTTCGTTCAACTTGCACGAATGCAACTGCAAACCCCAGCGAAAGCAGGAACATCCCGGCGACAAATGGACTCGACCAGCCCAAACTCGGTCCCCGGTTCAAACCAACAAGGGCAGCACCCACACTCAAACCCAACAACACCGAACCGACGGCATCAAATGGCGTTCGCTCATGGCGGTCGGTCTCGGGTAAGACGAAAAAGCCAACTGCTAATGAAACCAGCGTCATCGGTACCTGCATAATGAAGATCCAGCGCCATCCATAGGTCTCGACGATCGGGCCGCCGATCACGACACCAATAACCGGGCCACCAGCAGCGACGAGTGACCAATATCCCAATGCCTGGGCCCGCCGCTCGCGAGGAAACATCTTGTTGATCATTGCGAGCGACGCGGGTCCAGTCGCCGCGCCCACGCCCGCGCCGAGCACCCGAAATACCACCAGGGACCAACCACTCCATGCCATCGCAGTGAGGCCGGCAAAGACCGCTACGCCGAACAAACTCCAGAGGTACACCCGACGCGATCCGGCGACGTCGCCAAATTTTCCAGCGGCTGGACCAAGAACCGCGAAGGCCAAAATCGGACCGGTGATAACCCAAGTCATCATGCTGACCGGCGCCCCAAGATCCGTTGCAATGACATTCAACGAATTACTCAGGATGGTGATCGTGAATCCCACCGAGAACAATCCGAACAAGGCCGCGACCACCACGAACCACGGATACCTATCGTGGCTTTCGATCTTTGGACCGACGCGTTCTCGCCACAGCAGTGCCCAAGGCACCACCGCGACTTCGGAAATACCTGGCGCATCAATCGATAACTCGGAGTCGCCGAGGATGTGGCCTTCACCCGGTTCGTCGTCGGTGTGGTCCGATGCCATGCCGAGCGACCGTACCTGAGCGTCAGTGTTTGGTCCTAGTTGACGTTCGCGACCGGACTAACCCGTGATGATCGTGACAGCCGAACCCCGTTTGACGGCAGCGCCGGCCTTCGGGTCAGTCCCTTGCACCGTACCGAGCGGCGATCCTCGCACGCTGCTCACCACTAGACCAGCGGCTTGAAGCTTCGTTGCCGCATCGGTGACCGAAAGCCGCGACACGTCAGGAACAATGATCGGCTGTGGCCCTTGCGACACGACAATGGTGATTGTGGACCCACGCGCTACCGACGAACCCGATGTGGGTTTCACCGAAATCACTCGACCAATTTCGACCGTATCGCTGTAGGCCGGCGACGAACTCGCTTTCAATCCAACGCTTTCAATCGACGCCGAAGCCGATGCTTCATCGGATCCGACGAGACCGTCGGGCACGACTCGCGGTTTCGGGCCGTCCGATACCACCAACGGGACTCCCGACCCGCGGGGAATTTCCGAAGGCGTCCCGTCGGCCAACGCCATGACGACATCTTTAGCAATCTTTTCATCGAACACCCGGGAGAGGTCTCCGACCTTCAAACCGACGGCATCGAGTTCGGTCGCAATATTGCTCAGGGGCTGACCTACAAGATCACCCGGGATTGCCACCGGTGGTGGGCCAGACGACACCGTGAGCTGCAAAGTCTTTCCCTCGGCGAGGACCGTTCCGGCTGTCGGGTCTTGAGCCAGGATCTGCCCGGCCACCGTCCCATTCTGGAACTCATCGGTTCGCGAGATCGAAAATCCCATACCCTCAATCGAAGAATCAAGATCCGAAACATTGGTCGACACAAGTTCGGGAACAACATGGGTGACCACGCGCAGTTCGCGGTACCAAAACCCGAATGCACCTAACCCCAAAACTGCAATCGCCAAAACCAGCAACAACGCTTTGGGCCACTTACGGGTTCGAGCCGCCGCTGTTGCTGGCTCATCGCCAGTCGCAAGCGGCGCGCCTTGGTGGTCATGGATTGGGTCGCGTCCATCAGGATTTTCCTGATCGAACACGGTCGACGCACCGGTCGCCGCGATCACGCTAATGCCGTCGATGACGGTGCCCGGCGGAGCAGACATGATGTCGGGCTCAGCATCGGGGTGGCGCAGGATGGTTGGATCGCGATCAGGCACGACGTCATGGTTGTGCACCATGGTGCCGGCAAGAATCAACGGCTCCGGCCGTTCAAGTTGCTGAGCCGCAGCCATCAGCATCCGCGTGAACTCGATGGCATCAGGACGATCTTCGGGGCGCGGCACCCCTGCTGCTTCGAGCGCAACAGCAAGTGGACCCACTTCGGGCGGCACGACCACCGCCTGATCGACCCGCGCCATCAAGGTGCCGATCGTCGTTTCACCGGCGAAAGGCACAGTTGCCGTTATGGCTTCAATGATCACCAAACCGAGTGAATAAATGTCACTTCGCCCATCGACGGTTTCGCCCCGAGCTTGCTCAGGCGACGCGTAACGGGCAGTCCCGAGCACTGCGCCTTGCGGTTCGGTCCATGCCGCCTCGGCCAGCGCTCGAGCGAGGCCGAAATCGGCAATACGAAGCCGGGCCTCTTCATCGAACAACACATTCGCCGGCTTGATATCGCGATGCACAAACCCTTGGCGATGGGCATAAGCAAGTCCGCGCGCTGATTCAAGACCGATGACTAAGGCCTGCGCCGGAGAAAGCACGCGCTGTCTATCCAACATCGTCCGGAGGCTGCCACCCCCGAGATACTCAGTGACTATGAACGGCACATCGTCTTGTCCCCAGTCGAACACGGACACGATATGGGGATTGTTCAGAGCCGCCGCCGCCTGTGCTTCAGCCCGAAATCGTCGCAAAAACGACTCGTCCCGGGCGAGCGCATCATGGAGAATCTTGACGGCAACCCGGCGACGCAACGTGACATCGTCAGCCAAGTACACCGAGGCTGACGATCCTGTCCCGATCGCAGCAATCAGGCGGTAGCGGTCAGATAAGACCTGCCCAATGCGATCAGACAGTCGAGAAACAGTCACAAACCACAGGATAGTAGTTACACCAATGTGATCAGGAGCACTTCGAACAAACGACTGCCTCAGGAAACCGCCTGAGGTGACTTTTCCCCACGGGCATGCCATGTCGGCTCACATCGGACACAATGCACTCCGTGCCTGATACTGAATCCGATAGTGACCTCACCGAAGACGAGCGATTCGAATCCGACGAGGACCGTCCTCCCCGACCACCAACGAAGGTTCCCGGGGTCTGGAAACAGATCCCGTTCCCGGTCAAGGTGCTGCTCATTGCCTTAATCGTGGTAGCGGCCGGCGGGATTTTCGTCGCCAATCGACTCACCAATCAGGCGGTGGCAACACTCGGAAACGGAACCATTGAACAGGTCATACCCAATAACAACGACAAAATTCTGCAACAAGACCAAGTCGGGGTACGACTCAAAAGCGGGTACCGCGCCACCCTTGCAGTGAATGGAACTCCAGTACCGGAAGACCAAATAAACCAAATAGCAGCGTTCAACGAGTACCTGTTTCAGCCGGGCGCAGGGAAACTCCTCAGTGCTTGGCCCGCCGGTCAGAACTGTGTGACGGCTACCTATTTTGCGACAGTAAGCGGACCGAGTCAGGCCGCGACTTACACCTGGTGTTTCACCGTCATCTGATTTCGCCACCGCGTTGTCGAACAGTTAACCCGTCACGAGTTCGTGCCACTTGGCTTGTCACTGGTCGAACTAGCGAGCGACTCGTCATGGAGTAGGCCATCAAGTTCGTTGATCGCGGCGCGGTGATCAGAACCAACCAAAATGCCGTGCATACCCATGGCTTGAGCAGCGACCACGTTGCCGAGATAGTCGTCGAGAAATACCGACCGAGCCGCTTCGACGCCTCCGAGTGCATCCAAGAGCAGCGCGAAAATGCGGGGATCAGGCTTGCGCATACCGACCTCGCTCGAATCAACCACCACGTCAAACAATTCGTCGAGCGGCAACATCGGGCGCCAGAAGTCGCGGAACTCCGCCACGTTGTTGGTAATCATTCCGGTCAGGTAGCCATCGGCCCGAAGTTTGCGAGTGCGATCGACCATGTCAGCACGAACGACTGCACCCGACATCGATGACAACACGTCATACAAATCCAGTTCATAGCCATCGGCTCGAGCGGCGTCGAGGATATGCGTACGGACGGCACTCAGATCGAGTTCACCTCGCTCGGCTTGATGCCACGGATGATCAGTATCGCGGTCATAGGGACCAAACACTGCCAACATCGCTTCGTCTTCGCCGAGCCCAACGGCAGCGCCCGCTATACGAACTGCATCAAACGGCGATGGAGTAAAGACGCCGCCGAAATCAAAAATGACCGCTTCAATCGTCATGTCGGAATCTTCCCGTCGGCCAGTAGTTTCGAGAAACCATCTTCGTCAAGAATCGGTATCTCAAGTTGCTCGGCTTTGGTTACTTTGGCTGCACTAGGCGAATCACCAACCACGACTGCAGTCGTATTTTTCGACACGCTGCTAGGCGCTTTTCCGCCGTGAGCTTTGATCGCGGATGCAACTTCGTCCCGGGTATATCCCGCCAAGGTTCCGGTAACGACGATCGACATCCCCGCCAGCGTCGGCGGTGCCGTCACCGTTTCAGGCCCATCAAAATTGGCACCCGACGCGCGCAACTTTTCGATCACGTTGAGATTGATTGGATCACCAAACCAGTCGGCGACACTCTGGGCGATGATCGGGCCGATTCCTTCGATCGCCGCGAGTTCTTCAACTGACGCCTGAGCGATCTGGTCCATGTCACCAAACGCCTGCGCGAGAAGTTCGCTGGTTGCGCCACCGAGGTGACGAATGTTCAATCCGGCGAGAAGCTTTGACAGCGGACGCTTCTTCGAAGCTTCGAGAGCCGTTTGCAAATTAGCAATTGAGATGTCGCCGAATCCGTCGAGTTCGCGCAAGCGGTCATAGTCAAGCCGATACACGTCGGCGACATCAGCCAACATCCCCATCGACTGAAAAAGTGCGACCCGCTGTTCGCCAAAACCTTCGATGTCCATTGCTCCACGGCCGGCAAAGTGAGTGATAGTGGTGGCAATTCGCGCTGGGCACCGATCGTTGAGACAACGATGGTCGCTTTCGCCGTCAGGACGCACCAGCACCGAATGGCACACCGGACAATCAACCGGGAACACCCACTCGGCGAGGCCAGCCGGACGATCAGCAAGCACCGGACCAACCACTTCAGGAATCACGTCACCGGCTTTACGCACAATGACCATGTCGCCTGGGCGCACGTCTTTCGCGCGCACTTGGTCTTGATTGTGCAAAGTCGACATCGCCACCGTTGAACCCGCGACCATGACGGGTTCGAGCACGGCGAACGGTGTTGCGCGACCGGTCCGGCCAATCGACACCATGATGTCGATCAGTTTGGTCACGCGCTCCTCGGGTGGAAACTTATAGGCGATGGCCCACCGCGGCGCTTTGGCGGTCGAACCCAATTCGTTACGAGTCGCCAAATCGTCAACCTTGACGACGACCCCGTCAATCTCATAGTCAAGTTCATGACGGTGTTCTTGCCAATGCATGCATCGCTCGTAGACCTCTTCGAGCGAACTCACATTCTGCACTTCCGGGTTGATAGGAAATCCCAGGTCCTTCAACCAATCCAATGTCTCGTGATGGCTTCCGAAACTTGGCCCACCAACGACCTGTCCGAGTTGATAACTCCAAAATGACAAGTTGCGTGTCGCAGTGATAGCAGCATCCTTCTGCCGCAATGAACCGGCTGCGGTATTTCGCGGGTTTACATACGGTCGCAGACCGGCCTCGTGCTGCAACATATTGAGCCGTGTGAATTCAGCAATCGGCATGTAAATCTCACCGCGCACCTCAAGTACCGCGGGTGCTCCATCACCCAAACGCTCAGGCAACGCCGCGATCGTTCGAACATTCGCAGTGACATCTTCACCGACGCGACCGTCACCACGAGTTGCCGCTTGGACTAGCACACCATGTTCGTAGCGAACTGAAACCGCTAAGCCGTCAATCTTGAGCTCACATACGAACTCCAGCGCACCCGTCGAGTCGCCAATCTCTAATCGCCGACGAGTCAATCGCTCGCCCCACGCTTGGAGTTCCTCAGCAGAAAATGCGTTGTCCAGCGACATCATTGCCACCGCGTGCTCAACGGGACTAAACGTCGGCAACGCGCTTCCACCGACGGTGCGAGTCGGAGAGTCCGGTGTTACAAGATCGGGAAACTCGTGTTCAAGCGCCAGCAACTCGTGCATGAGTGCGTCCCATTCCGAGTCAGGAATTTCCGGGTCATCAAGCTCGTAATAGCGCTGGTTATGGTGGCGAATCGTGTCGCGGAGTTGCTGCACGCGAACGGCCGGATCAAAGCTTTCCGATGACGACGAGCCAGGCACAGCGGTCACCCTACCTGCGGCCTGTGGGATCGTTTGCTAACCGACCGACGATCTACGCGCCGACGGTCAAGCGCACACCAATAGCTTGATCGTGCAGACGATCCGCGAGGTGATTCGTGAACTCGAGAACCTGCTCAGCCTGCGGGACACCATGATGATAGAGGCCACAAGCCGGCGTAATCATGGCTTGGGTACGAAGGCGCACCGGGTCGCAACCACCAGAATTAACCAACTCACACCAGACGTTCGAAAGTTGGCGCCAGAGTCGATCGACGGTGGTCCCTACAGGATGGTGCGTCGGAACGGCTCCCCAAGCAACCCAGCCTCCGCGATCGAGGAACCCAGCCAATGTCGCCGGAGATTGCTCGATTCCACAGTCGGTAGGAATAGAAAGGATATTGGCCCCCGCTTGCAAAATCAGTCGCCAATCTGCTGGCCCGCACACATGCAAGCCAGTAATCGACATGCGCTCCAGCGCCGCTAGGGCACCGGACACCAAATCAATTCCGTCCAGCGGTTGAATCGGAAAATCAGGATGCATGATCGCAGTCAGACTTGGCTCGTCGACAAACGTAACCATCTGCGATTGCGGAACCCGCTGCGCGACGTATTGCACTAACGCTCGTGCTCGTTGCTGCACTGCCGAACCACTCATCCGAAATGCAAGTTCGGCGTCGACACCGGCAGCATGAAGCGCGACACCTAGCGTGACGGGTCCGGTTAACGAAAGTTTGATCGGGCCACGCCGATCGTTGACCGCGGACAAGAACGCCCTAAGGCCGACGAACCCATCGGAGGCAAATCCGGCATCGGTAAGTGGAGCTTCAGGATCAATTGCGTCGTGATCGATGACTAACGAGCCATCGTCAAGGACTTGGACTCCGGGAATACCGTGCGCGGCTTGCGCAATCATGCCTTCCCTGCGCGACCGTGCTGGCAACGAAGGTGCCGCCGGTAAGCGGTGTTGGTGCCGCAAAACAAAGTCGACTGCCTCGGATGGGTCGTAGTGCGGGAGGCTGCCGATCGAGGTCGAAAGCCCGACGGGCAATGGCACCTGTCGCTCGTCTTTCACCCGCTCCACACTCCCGTTTTGAACATCCTGTGTCCAATGGAATAGCCACGAACCACACCCGTGAGCAAATCTTCGATCATGGCCCGCGAAAACAATGCGCTTTCTGCGTTCATTCTGCGATGGGGATTCGCCGCGATTTGGGCACTCTTGCCTTTCATGGCCGGACCGGCACTCGCGACCGCGCTCGAACTCCAAGACCAACTTTTTCAATCCGTAGGCTCGTTGATCCTTTGGATCGCGTGGGCGATTGTGCTTAGTGCCGCAGTCGTTCCCAGAACGACGACGTTGACAGTCGCGCGCATTATCGCTCCTGCCTCAGTCATTGTCACGATGTGGGCTGCGGTCGCGATGGACTCACCCAACCTCGCCAACGGTTCAGCACTCGTGGCTTCCATCATTGCCGCTTCAGTGGTGTTGCTACCTGCAGTTGGCGAGCACTTTGTCAACGGATCGTCATACGGTGACGAACATCGTTTTCCACTTCGTGCGCCAGGGATGTTGCTCATCGGTCCAATCGAAATCGCCTGGCTTGTGACCGTTCTCGGCGTCACCGCCGGACCGCTGCTGTTGGCATCCCGCCAGTTGCTTATCGGTGCGTTTGCGTTAGCGATCGGTTGGCCCGCGGCGTGGATCGCCGCCCGATCGCTCCACCTGCTCGCCCGTCGGTGGCTGGTGTTCACGCCCGCAGGTGTCGTGCTGCACGATCCACTTTCGGTAGTCGAGGCAATGTTGGTGTTGCGTAATCAGGTGAAATCAATCGGACCTGCCGATCACGATTCGGCAGCAAAGGACCTCACGCAATCGTCGCCCGGCCTCGCGCTCGAAATTGGCATGGTTGATCCGTTGGCGATTAGCCCGACACCGGTTCGCCATTGGCGTGAACGGGGAACGGTCGTATCCGAGGACGTCACTTCAGTGCTCTTCACCCCGAGCCGGCCCGGCGCTGTGTTACGAGCCGCTGCCCGCCGCCGATTCAGTCGAGGCTGACGAAAAAACAATGCCTCCGCCTACGACTTCATCTCCGTCGTAGAACACCACGCTTTGGCCTGCCGCCACTCGGCGAATCGGCCCGTCGATCAAACGCACGTGCGCGGTGGCGGTGAGCTCACCTTCGCTGACTTCAACCCGACGCGGCTCGCCGTGAGCGCTGCACTGGGCCATCATTTCGCCATAGACGGGACGTTGCGACCAAACCACATCGGTGATCGACAGTCGATCGATCAAGAGGTCATCGGCTGTCCCAATAGTGACTAGACCAGCCACTACGTCGACCGCGACGGCGTACTTAGGTTCACCCTCTCCGGCCAGACCGAGCCCCTTGCGCTGGCCCACCGTTACGAGTTCCATCGCTTCAACCGGTCCCATGTCGGTGCCCGCGTTGTCGACCATGCGACCCGGCTTCAGCGCGATGCGGTCGCCCAAAAAGGCGCGCCTACCACCGGTCGAGGTGATGAAACACACATCTTGACTATCGGGTTTGTCCGCAGTCCGGAGTCCCAGTCGAGTCGCCTCGGCACGAACTTGAGCTTTTGTGAGATCGCCGACCGGCAACATCACTCGAGCCAGATCAGACGACGGCACGACATAGAGCACATAACTTTGATCTTTGGCTTGATCAGCACCGCGCGCTAAGCGTTGGCCTCCGCCCGCCGTTGCAACTATTCGCGCGTGATGACCAGTCGCGAGCGCATCAAATCCCAGTGCATCGGCACGGTCGAGCAATCGATCAAATTTGAGATGTCGATTGCACTCGATGCAAGGATTCGGTGTGACACCAACTTCGTGGGCGGCCACATAGGGCTCGACAACATGGGTCATAAAATCGTCACCGAAATTGAACACAATGTGTTCGACGTCAAGTTGCTGCGCAGCTCGGCGAGCATCCTCGACGTCAGCCACTGAACAACAGCCAGTGTCGCTTTCGCCACCCCACAACTTCATCGTTACCCCGGTGACGTCATGACCTGCCTCGACCAATAACGCGGCCGCGACCGAGGAATCAACCCCACCCGACATTGCAACGAGAACCTTCATCTCACCCGACCAGAATCGCCCATGACAAGCCCCGATGATGCCAGAGTTGGCGGGCGAAATTGGCGAAGGCGCTCGACGGCACGAGTGATGGCGGTAATTGCGTGCTCCACTTCGGCTTCGGTCGTGCACCAGCCGAGCGATAGGCGCAACGCGCCGTTGGCGAGCTCACGAGGCAGTCCCATTGCGGCGAGCACATGTGAAGGTTCCATCGCCCCACTGGCACACGATGCCGCGGCGGAGGCATACACCTCGTCTTGTTCCAGCAAGAACAGCAACGCTTCGCTTTCGATCCCCTGAATACACACATGACAGATTCCTGCGACGAGCGCCGATCGATCTGGTGCCGATGGTCCGGTGCCGCTCGAATCACTCGTCAACTGACCGAGCGAACTATCGGTCAACACACCCGTTTCGCAGAGGTCAGGAATCGCATCACGTAATCCATCAGCGAGTCGATCTCGCAAGATTCTGATTCGCTCAACGGTCGATTGGCGTTCGTCAACCGTGATCTGCATTGCCTGGGCCAACGCGACGATTCCGGCGACGTTTTGAGTACCGCTGCGCCGTTCGCGCTCCTGGCCTCCACCAATGTGTCGAGCCTGCAACGGCGTCCCGGACCGAACGACCAACGCGCCAACGCCTTTCGGCCCGCCGAATTTATGCGCACTCACAGAAATCAGATTGGCTTTCGCGGCATCGCCAGCAACGTCGAGCCAACTGATTGCTTGAACAGCATCGGTATGCAACAGCGCCTGAGGGGCCAAGCGCCCAACTGCCTCTGCGACTGCTGCTAACGGTTGTACCGTGCCGACTTCGTTGTTGCTCGCCATGACCGATACCAAGGTGACATCAGGACCCAAGTACGCCTCGAGCGCTTCGAGTTTTATCCGCCCGTCGGGGCCAACCGGCACGAGTCGGCCCGCACGACTTTCGACTGGTTCGAGTACCGCATGGTGCTCAGTTGCAGCACATAGGACGGTTCCCCCAACCGCGTCGTGGACCCCAAGAATCGCCAAATTGTCTGACTCGGTTCCCCCGCTGGTGAAAATAATCTCTCCAGGCTCGGCTCCGAGACAGGCGGCAACCACATCACGGGCCTCGTCGATAGCGCGCAGCGCATGGCGTGCTAGGCGATGCGCGCCTGACGGATTCGCGTAATTGCTCTGCAGCCAAGGCAACATGGCTTCAAACGCTTCAGGCCGCAACGGCGTGGACGCCGCGTGATCGAGATAGGCCGACATGGAGCAAGGCTAACCGCCGAGCAACCTTGATCATTGCCGCTCCATACGGCGCGCAACGGTTGCCACGCGGGGGCGCGCCCTACCGTCTACCGTCGAACGCCGTGAGCCAACTGCGACTCGACCCGTTAACCAGCCGATGGGTCACCATCGCTGCCGAACGAGCAACGAGGCCAGCCGACTTCACTCCGCGGCGTTTGCCCGTGGAAACGGGTCCATCCCGACCGTGTCCGTTTTGTCCTGGTCGAGAAGAAGCAACACCCCCTGCTCTCGAAACCTACGGACATGACGGAGCTTGGCAAGTGCGGGTCGTGCCAAACCTGTACCCAGCCTTTACCGGCGCTGGCGACTTTCAAGTCACGCAGGTCGGTCCGCTTTTTCACCAGGCGCCCGGCAACGGCATTCACGAAGTTCTCGTCCTAACACCGCGACATGAACACAGTTGGGCGCAACTCGAAGATAAGGAAGTGGGGCTTGTGATGGCCGCCATCCGCGACCGACTCGAAGACCACGCCCGACATTCAGCGGTCGCCTATACCCAGACGATCGTCAACCATGGCCGCGAAGCAGGTGCGTCACTCGAACATCCCCACGGCCAATTGCTTGGAATCCCATTCGTCCCCCGCGAACTCATGGACGAAATTGATGGGTTCGCGCGATTCGCTCGCGACGAGTCCAACAACCTCGTGGAACTCGATTGTCTTTTGTGTCACCTCATCGACGTCGAGCGTGAAACACAGCATCGAGTGGTCATCGATGCAGGCAACGTGCTCGTCATCTGTCCGTATTGGTCTGGCTCGCCTTATGAGTTGCTTGTGCTACCAGCAAACCATCAAGCACACCTTTCCTACGGTGCGCCAGCCGATCTCGTCGCAGTTGGAAAAGCGCTACGCGACTCCTTAGCCCAGCTCCACAAACTCATTGGGGACGTCGCGTACAACGTGGTCTTCCACACCGCTCCCCACCACCAAGACAACCGATTTCACTGGCACATCCATGTCGTCCCGCGCATAACGAGTAGCGCCGGTTTCGAACAAGGCACCGGAGTGCGCATCAATATCGTTGCACCAGAAGTTGCGGCCGAACAGCTCCGTGCCATGTGAAGCCCTGATACGGCACATTCGGCACGGTGTTCCTAACATGCGGTCGTGAGCACTATAGAAGTCAGCACTTCAATCAACGCGACCACCGATGAAATTTGGAGCGTCGTCGAAAACGTCGGCAACCACATCGACTGGATGCATGACGCCGTCGCAATTCGGTTCACGTCGGCGACAACAGCTGGGGTTGGAACGACATTCGATTGCGACACGAAGGTTGGGCCGATTCGACTCACCGACAAGATGGAAATCACTGAATGGGTCCCCGGCAAAGCAATGGGTGTCCGCCATGTCGGCATGGTGACCGGCTCGGGCGTCTTCAGCCTCGTTCCATCCGAATCAGGCCACACGCAATTCACATGGAACGAGCAGCTGACATTTCCGTGGTGGATGGGAGGCCCTCTCGGCGCGGCGGTCGGGGGGCTGGTTCTGCAACGAATTTGGCGAAGAAACCTCGCCGAATTGAAAGCGATAGTCGAGGGTTAGCTGACCAAAAATCAGCACGCGGCACGCTTAAAAATGCAGCACCGCATTGGGATAGTGGAGGTAATAAAAATGGGCGGCCCAAACTCCTCCAAGCACAAACAGTGCCGCCAGCGCGACACAAACCGCGATTCCGACCCTCGCCGATCCCGTACGGCGCTCAATGCGGAACAACAACCAACCGGTCGCGAACCCACCGATCAATCCGCCGATATGACCGGCAATGGCGATGCCTGGTACCGCAAAAGTAATGACGACATTCAGAATGATCAGTCCGCCCAGTCCCGATTTCATCGGGTTGATGCCGCGGTCTCGTTGCAACGCGACGGCTGCTCCTAAGAGACCGAAAATCGCGCCAGATGCACCAACTGTCATTACCCCTGGCGAATAGACCATGACGGCAAAACTTCCGGCGAGCAACGACGCAACGTACAGGGCGAGGTAGCGCGCGTGACCAAGCGCCCGCTCAACTTGGGTACCGACCAACCAAAGCACAACCATGTTCATGCCGAGATGAACAATCCCGCTATGAAGAAATCCGCCGGTCACGAGTCGGTACCACTCACCGGCCGCGACGCCCCGCATGGGACCATTGCGGACCAATACACCAGCTCCGAACAACGAGTACCGCGCTGTAATCGACTGACTTGTCTGCATGATCGATCCACCGCCAACGATCATGGTGAGAAAAACCACAACGTTGAGTGCGATGAGCACTTGCGTTACTAAAGGCTGAACTTCCAGCGAGCCAACGGTGATCACCGGGCTATCCTTCGCCCCTTGTTTCGTGCAGTCGGGACATTGATAACCCACCGAGGCCTGCACCATGCACGTCGGACAAATCGAGCGCCCGCAGCGCTGACACGAAACTCCGGCGCGACGATCAGCATGGCGATAGCACGTCGCACTTTCTGGCGTCCCAATCGTTTCACTCATTGGCGGCGACCCTATCGGCCACGGTGACACCTGCGGCACCAGGAGCGCATCATCAACCCGGCCGCAGATCCGTCGCTTGGCGCAGTGAGTTATTGGGGTGTCGAATCGATTGGAGCGGCAGTCGAGCGGTTGGTTCAACTCGGAGCGACCGTGATCAGCCCGATCGTCGATGTCGGTGACGGCATTCGCGTCGCAACCATCGCGGAACCATCAACGACCCGCATCGGTCCGGGTCGCTAACCCCTACCAATCAAAACCTGAGTAATCCTGATTCGTTACTCGCGATGCCAACTATCGACCGACGAATGTTGCTTTTCCCGGGCCGCTTTCCAAGAACGATTTCGTCCCTATTTGGCTGTCTTCAGATCGAAACACTTCGACAAACGCGTCCTGTTCAAGTTGTATCCCAGTGACTAAGTCCACACTGAGACCACGATCGATGGCCTGTTTGGCCAAACCTTGCGCGACCACCGCACCCGCGGCGAGCGCGGCGGCATACGCGATCGCTTCGTCGAGCAGATCAGTTGGCTCTACCACCCGATCAACAAGACCAATCGCTAGCGCTTCAGGCGCGTCAACCTGTCGACCGGTGAGGATGATGTCTTTCGCTCGGGCTGGTCCAACCAAGCGAGCTAGTCGCTGCGTGCCCCCACCGCCGGGAATAATTCCAAGCAAAATTTCCGGTTGACCAAACTTTGCTTTCGTCGACGCGAATCGAACATCGCAGGCCAATGCAAGTTCGCAACCTCCGCCGAGGGCGTAACCACTAATCGCCGCGACCACCATGCGCGGAATGGCTGCAACTGCTCCAAGTGCCTCGACAAAAAGACCACCAATCTGTGCCGCTTCGATTGGGCCACCGAACTCAGCGATCTCGGCACCAGCTGCGAAGATCCGGTCGCCACCAGTGATCACGACTGCACCGGGTGGATCACGGTGCAGCGACTCTGCGATGTGAAGCAACTGCCGTAACAGTTCGGTCGACAACGCGTTGACCTTCGGATGATCAAGGGTGATCAACGCGACGCCGCCACGGCGTCGCTCGATCCGCACCATTTCAGGCTGTTGCGGTTGGCTCGGTGACATCACACCATCGTTCATAGCGGCAGAAACTACTACGGGGACGCGGTTGCTACTTCAGTGATCATCGGGAGACAGTGCTTGGATCACGAGTTGATCAGCCGCAGTCCACGGATCGATCTCACCACTGGCAACGGCAATTTGCAGACGTTCGAAGGTTGATCCTGTCGACAATGCCAACACTCGCTCAGTCACTCGAGCAGCGAGGACTCGCTGCAGTTCACCGGCCAACCGCGCCTGGCGTCGTTGGGCCAGCGCTCCGGTCGACTCCAAGTGATGGCGATGCTGCTCCAGGGCAATCCACAACTCATCGACTCCATCACCAGTTGTTGCCACTGCCGCAATGATCGGAGGCCGCCACCCAAACGCGCTCGGTCCAGGTGAAGCGCCGCCAGTGGTCGCAGACAACTCAAGCATCTGTTCAAGGTCGCGGCGGGTTTCGGCAACGCCGACCCGATCGGCTTTGTTGATGACAAAAACGTCGGCGATTTCCATCAATCCGGCTTTATTGGCCTGCACCGAGTCGCCCCAACCCGGATTCACGACCACGACGGTCGTGTCAGCTTCGCCGGCGACTTCGACCTCAACCTGACCGACGCCCACGGTCTCGATCAGCACCCGATCAAACCCAACTGCGCCAAGCACACGGGCCGCTTGAGGAGTGGCGACGGCCAAGCCACCGAGATGGCCGCGAGTCGCCATCGAACGGATAAAGACATCGGGATCGAGCGCGTGATCCCCCATGCGCACCCGATCACCGAGGATGGCACCGCCCGTAAACGGAGAGGAAGGATCAATCGCGAGGACACCGACTCGATGACCGACCCGACGTGCTTGGCCGATCAACGCGTTGGTCAAGGTCGATTTTCCCGCTCCCGGCGAGCCCGTCAATCCGATGGTGTACGGAACCGACGCGTCAACAAATGACAACCGATCGACGTTGGCCGCAGCGTCCCCACCTTGTTCGATAATCGTCAACAATCGCGCCACGGCACCACGATCGCCACCACGCGCTGCCGCTAACAATTCGCGGGGATCAGTCAGTCGCATCCGCACCGGCCTGTTCACCCGCGAAGCTGGCCGGATCAGCATTGAAGCGATCACAACAGCCAGTCGCGCAAAACCAATACCGTTGGCCATTGAACTCAGAAGTAGCCGCTGCCCTTGACTTTTCGATCGTCATTCCGCACACCGGATCGACAGCCGATCCGAGTTCGCCTCCCACGCTTTCAATGGTGTCGCTCATGGTCATCGCGTGATCTTCCTTGCGAGTCATAGCGACCGCGTCGCCGATTCGGTGTTGCACGAAGCTAGCGGGATTCGCGGTGAATCGATCGCAACATCGGTCCGAGCAAAACCAATAGTCGATGTCCGCAAACACCGTTGTCGCTGGCGCCATAGCCCGCTCTACCTGCATGCCACACACGGGGTCAATGGCGTAATCCTCACCGCCACCGAATTTGCTCCGATTTCGGTAAAGCCAATACAACACCGCGAATATCGCGAGGAAAATCAGATTGAGCCACGTTGTGTAATTCCACCTGAACCCGGTCGTCACGATGGTTTCGGAACGATCAGTCGGCACAATCCCAAGAATTGAAAACAACACCTCAACGATTAGCCCCGCGGCCGCCATCGTCGCGTAGAACACGACGAAGAGTCGCCAGGCAAGCTGACTGCCGTAGTACTTGCGATAAATGATGACCAGCGGAAACGCGATGAGGTCCGCGAAGATGAAACTGATCACGCCACCGAAACTGATTCCGCCATGCCAGAGCGCCGCAGCCATCGGGACGTTTCCAATGGAGCACACGAAACTAAGGAACGCAATCAGCGGTGCAATCAAAACGTTTTCTAATGTGGTCCAAAAACCGTGACCGGAAATGAACAATGCGTTCCAGACCGCCACCGGCACCATCACGGTAAGGAAACCAGCGACGAGGTAGCCGATGACTAATTCTTTTCGGAGCATCGTCAGATCCGCCATCGTGTAACTAGCCGCATCCGCCCACGCTGATTTTGATCGCACTTTTGCACCCCACGGCTGCCGCTCAAGTTCCTGTTGGCGATCGTCGGAGACACCGGTCAACTCATGTTGATCGCGACCTCCAACCATGCCTCGCGCCAGCCGTTCGCGCGCCGCGTCAACAAGTGGACCTCGCAAGACGAACCCGCCCACGAGGACCAATAACCCGATCATGATCGGACCACCGACAAATTCAGCCGCGGCAAACTCCCAGCCCATCAAGACCACTAATACCAATCCGAGCTCAACGACCAAGTTCGTCGACGCGAACATAAAAACCATCGCCGTCAGGAAGTCAGCACCCTTTTGAAACAACGATTTCGACATGGCGGTCGCGGCATACGAACAACTTGATGAGACCATGCCAAAGCCCGAAGCCTTGATGATGGCCTTGAAGCCATGACCACCGAGCGACTGTTGCATTCGTGACTTTGACGAGAACGCTTGCACAACCCCTGAAAGCGTGAAACCAAGAATCAACGCCCACAGCGTCTCCCAAAACATGAAGAAGGCTTCGCGGAGACTTTGAACAATCTTGTCGAGACCAAAGGTTGCCAGCACGTGCACCATGATTTGTCTCCCATTCATTGCACCGGTCGCTACACCGGCCGTTGCCCCGGGTTGACATCTAACGACCGTGTGCTCAGCACGCGATCAGTAAAAGTGAGCCTAGAGCGAGACCGGCGTTTCGCCGATAGATTCGATGGAGTCGAGTGTTTCGCCGATGTTCACGACTTCGGTAACGCCAGGCACTCGATCACGCAAGATGCGCTCGATTCCGGCCTTGAGGGTCACTGTCGAAGCCGGGCATGACACACATGCACCAATGAGTTCGACCGTGACGAGTCCCGTTGACTCGTCGACGTCGATCAACATGATGTCGCCATTGTCAGCCTGGATCGCCGGCCGAATCGCCTGAATCGTCTCCTCAACCTTGGCCCGCACCGGAAGTCTCCTGTGAATGAATCGTGTCGCGAACACACCATGGTCCCATGGTGCTGGCTCTCAGGGGAAACCGAGGCTTCCCGCATGATGACTAACCCCGGATATGGCGTCAATGTTCCCGGCTTTGCGGCATTACCCGATGAATCGGCGATACTTCACTGGTGTCGCTACCTCCTGTGAGCCAGTTTGCCCACCAAGGCGGCTGGGACGAGATGCTGATGGTGTTAGTCCCAATCGGTGTCTTTGCCTCGTTGCTATTGCTCGCCAATCGACGCGCCCGAATAATCCGGTCCGACCGCACTACAAAATCCGACCAACCACCCGAACATCACGACGAGCCAGGCTGATGAAATCAGGCTGACGAAATCAGGCCCGACGAATGTCTGCGCCAAGACCAGCCAACTTCTCGACGAAAAGTTCGTAACCTCGGTCGATGTGCTCGGCATCTGAAACTACGGTCTCGCCTTCGGCTCCGAGTGCCGCGACCACCAACGCTGCGCCCGCACGAATGTCGTGAGCCCGAACCGGCGCTCCGGAAAGTCGCTGCTGGCCGCGGACAACTGCATGGTGACCTTCGGTTCGAATATCAGCCCCCATCCGAACCAGCTCATCGATATAGCGAAACCGGCCCGTAAAAATGTTTTCGGTAACGATCCCGACACCAGTAGCCGTCGTGAGCATCGCCACGAAAAACGGCTTGTAGTCAGTCGCCAAACCCGGATATGGAAGCGTTGAAACATCGACGGCCTGCAACCGTTGGGATGCGGTCGCCAGCAGCCCGTCTTGAGTGGCAACGATTTGGATACCCATGTCGGCCGATTTCTGAACAAACATTTCCATGTGGTCGGCACGAGCACCGTCGATCAGCACTTCGCCGCCAGCAATTCCCAACGCGGCCAAGAACGTTGCGGCCTCGATCCGATCGGGGATGACATCGTGCGATACCGGTGCTAGCTCGCCCACTCCCTCAATAGTGATCGTCGGCGATCCTGCGCCCTTCACATCGGCACCCATTCGATTGAGAAATGATGCCAAGTCGGAAATCTCTGGTTCACGGGCCGCGTTTTCGATCACCGTCGTGCCAGTAGCGAGTACCGAGGCCATAAGCGCGTTTTCGGTCGCGCCAACACTCGGGAACTCGAGCACGATCGTCGTGCCCACCAGTTGATCGGCGGTGGCTTCGATATAGCCGTGGGACGACTCGAATTGGGCGCCAAGTTCTTCGAGCCCACGAAGATGCATGTCGATGGGCCGTGGTCCGAAATCATCGCCGCCAGGCAGCGCCACACGAGCTCGGCCGTAACGAGCCAGAAGTGGCCCAAGGACCACGATTGACGCGCGCATTCGTTCAACGAGTTCATACGGTGCCTCAGGCACAATGTTGGGCGGATGAACGATCGTCAGCTCGTCGGGTGCGGTTCGGGTCACCGTCATCCCCATCGAAGCCAATAAGTCACTCATGCATTCGACGTCGGTGATAGCCGGAACCCGACGTAACACATAGGTTCCCTCGGCCAAACACGTAGCGGCCATAATCTTAAGCACTGAGTTTTTTGCGCCGCTGATGCGGACCCGTCCGGCGAGTGGCCCACCTGGACGAACGACGATCCGTTCGGACGATCCGGAAACTGCCATGGTGCTCAGTATGCTCCGCCTGCTGCGTTGGGCGAAGTCGAACGATCGAGGATCATCCAGATGCCCAGACTGATCGCCACCCACCTCGTGCGGCCACCGGAGGTCGAATCGTTCTACCAACCACGCTCAGACCTCCTCATCGAACGCGCCCACGGAGGCGGCACATTTACGCTCGACCGCGGCCCTTTCGATCGCTACGAGCGGGTCGTCGTAATCTCACCAGAAAGTTCAGTCAATGAACCAGGCGAGTTTGTCCTCGTCACCGAGACCACCGACTATCACCTGGCGATACCAATTTGGGGATTCCTGTTTGCCCGCGCTGTACGCCGAGGGCTCCGAAGTTCGGACCGCGATCACCACCGATGGTGGATGCCTCCTGACAAGCTCGATGCTCGAGCAGCGAACGCACTGTCGTTGTTGTGTGGGTTCTCGATGCTCGCCGGCTACCTCGGAACACTGCTTACCCAAACCAACACCTTTTTCAAACAAGAATTCGGTTCGACCGACAGCCAAATCGGATTGATGCTCGCCGCAGTCAGAATCGGTGCAGTTCTCGCGCTGGTAATCGTCGCGGTCGCTGATCGAAAAGGACGGCGAAAACTCTTGTTGTGGTCGGCGGTCGCCGGGTGCGTCGTCACGGCAACTGGAGCGTTTGCTTCGGACCTCGCACTCTTAGGGATGAGCCAAACAGTGGCACGAGCATTTTCGACTGCCGTCGCGGTGTTGGTTTCGATCATGGCCATCGAAGAAATGCCAGCTGGATCGCGTGCATTCGCAGTGTCAGTCCTCACTGCTTGTGGCGCGCTTGGAGCAGGCATCGCCGTGTTGTTCGTCGCGGTGTGTGGAATCACCACCTGGGCCTGGCGGATCTTGTTTGTAGTTCCGTTACTAGCCGTTCCGATCGCAATTCGCCTTGGACGACACCTTCCCGAAACCGAACGATTCCAGATTGCTCCAAAGCATTCGGTCAAGCCGCGCTGGTGGCACGTTCCCCCCGGACTAAACCGAACACGCTTGGCGCTGTTGTCAGCATCAGGTCTGTGCCTCGCGTTGTTTGTGATTCCGGCATCATCGTTTCTCAATGAATACCTGCGCACCGAACGCGGATTTTCGGCTGGGACCATCGCCGCGTTCCAACTGCTGACCAATACGCCCGGAGGAATCGGCATCGTCGTCGGCGGGCGCCTTGCCGATCGACGGGGGCGACGACTCATCGGAGCGATAGGCGTAACCGCCGGGGTCGGATTCACCGTCGCGATGTATTTCGTTGGCGGTTGGTCGATTTGGATGTTTTCGATTCTTGGCTCGGTGCTTGGCGCAATGGCAGTTCCAGCATTAGGCGTTTACGGACCCGAACTGTTTCCAACTCGGGCCCGCGGCTGGGCCAACGGCGTTATCAATCTTGCGGCGGTAGTAGGAAGCGCGTTGGGACTGTTCCTTGCCGGGAAATTGGCCAGCCAACTGTCGGGACTTGGACCAGCGATGGCGGTGCTGTCTGTTGGTGGCGTCGCCGTCGTTGCGATGGTGATCTTTTTGTATCCCGAGACCGCCGCAAAGGAACTTGAAGATCTCAATCCCGACGACTCGCCGCTGTCGCGAGAAATGCTCGGGCTCGGTGGCCTTGATGTCGACAGCATTCCTGAGCGCTATGCGCGCTTCGACGACGACGAATCATGATCCCAACCAAGTACGATCGTCCCGTGTCCACCTCATCACATTGGTTTCGACGGCTCGCGACCGTCACGTTGATGCTGGGGGTACTTGCCGGCTGTGCCAAGTCGCCGACTTCAGCGTCCGACACCACTAGCGCTGACAACGCGTCCAGTCTCGCTCAACCGACGGCAAAGACGACCTGCAAGGAACTCTCGACCGGTCAAAGTTTGGTTGCGACGGCAAAAAATGTCGGCGACTTAGCCATCTATGCCGACCCTAGTGATGCCGCCCCCAGTCAGACCATGGCCAATCCACGACTCATCAACAATGATCCGAACGCCAAGAGCCCGCTGACTTTTCTCGTCAAAGACATCCCAGAGTCACAAAAATGCAAGTGGGTTCAGGTTTACCTGCCGGTCCGACCGAACGGAAGCACGGGGTGGGTCAAACAGTCCGACGTCGAAAACGCGATCAACGACTATCGCATTGAAGTTTCGCTCGACGGTTTCACCTTGAACGTTTTCAAGGATGGAAAACAAGTCCAAGATATTCCGATTGGCGTTGCACGCGACAACACGCCGACCCCCGGTGGCATGTATTACACCACCGAACTCATCAAGACGCCGGACCCACAGGGCGCCTATGGCCCCTACGCATTCGGCTTATCGGGATTTTCCGACACGCTCACCACTTTTAATGGTGGTCCCGGTCAACTTGGCATCCACGGCACCAACGAACCCAGCGCCATAGGAACCAAAGTGAGTCATGGGTGCATTCGAATGGACAACGCCAACATCACGAAATTGGCGAAAACGATTCCACTCGGAACGCCGGTCATCATCGCGGCGTGAGCGAGTCAATCCAATTACGCACGGCCTCACCGATTGCGTCGTCGACGTTGCGAGGGTCATGTCCGCCGGGCAACCACACCTGAGAAACCGGACCAGGTATTGCCTTGATAGCTTCGGCAAATTCGTCGGGGTTACCGAATGGGTCACGGTCGCCAGAGATACATAAGCACGGAAGATCAAGCGCCGAGAAGTGCTCAGTGCGCATTCGGTCGGGCTTGCCAGGCGGATGCAACGGATAACTCAACAAGACCAATCCAGCGGCAGGGAGTCCATCGGCAACGGCCATCGAACACATCCGACCGCCAAATGATCGACCCCCAAGGATTAATTGATTTGCGGTAATGCCGGTTCGCTTCACTAAGGCTTCCGCGTCGGCAACCAAACTTGCGATTGCGACCGGTGGACGGTCAACGCCTTGTTTGCCCGCCTTGCGCCGCGGAAAATCAACTCGCTCGCAGGGAAGTGGGTCGACCGCGCCTGCGACTGCTAGCAACGTGTGATGGTTGCGATCGGCTCCTGCTCCCGGCGTGAGAAGCAACGCGCCTGGACGATTTCGCCTGCGGGAAGTCGCCATTACCCAAGCAGGATCCGTCGGGCCTCGGTAATTTCCGAGATCCGTTGAGCCGCATCAGCAACCTCGCCGCCGTGATCGGGATGCGCGTCCATCAATTGTTCGCGAAAGCATCGCTGCACTTCTGATCGCGCCGGCTTCGAGTTCATTGACGCTTGCGATCCAGGCACAATCTTGAGTACACCCATCGCCCACGACACTGGATTTTCAAAGGCAAACGCCGATAACGGCCGACCACGACCGACCCCCGAAAGCGTGGCAATCAAGTCGCCGTCGATCGCGCCTTGCCAGCGAATTGCCCGTCGAATTGTTTGCATGACTGCGTGCCGAACTTTGGCATCAAGGCGACCCGCTGCATACACCGCGCCCAGAACCTGCTGCGCTGGTAATCCGCGGTCAAGGTCTAAGTCGAAGATCAACTCTTCGCCCTCACCAAGAAGTCGGTGATGACTCGGATGCAGGCCGACCTTGTCTTCTTGATAGCGATATCGCAGTCGAGGCTGAGCGATTCGCTGGCCGATTTCGAGTTCAGCGGTGAGTTGCAAGAGTTCGGGAACAAGGTCGGGATCAACCTCGCCAATTGTCGCAGCAATGATGCCGCCAAGCAGGATGCCGCCAAAACCCGGAGGAGGTTCCGTTGGCAGCGCCATGGCTCCTAGTGACACTCGGCGAGTAGGCGCGACTGGTCGCGAATGAAAAATCTCTAGTTCCGCGACAACCATGGCCACACGATAGGCGCACAAGGCCCTCTTCGATCAGTCGAGTCCAACCCGACGCACTTCGCCGCGAACGTCTTTAGACGTATTGGCGCAGCAGCGTCCGCAGGTCGAGGGCGTTGGCCTCGATGGTCGGATCGCTTGCTTCGCCATCTTCAAGGTCAGCCCGAAACGCGACCGCCTGGGCGACGAGTCCGTCCCATACCGACGGCGAATAGCCAAATGGCATGGCCCGACCCTCGAGCTTGGTCACTGCATCGACCACTCCTAAAACCCCAGCGTGATCAGTCGCGTCATGTTGTAATCGGTCGACAGCGACAAACAGGTCAGAAAGGATCTCGGCGGTCTCGATCCCATCGTCAGGATCTATGTCCTCTCCATTGGCAACGGCAGATTCCGGCAGTCCGAATTCGAGGCCGTCGAGCATTTCCTCGACTCGTTGCTCATCGATTTCAAGCACCGCAAGGTCGCCTTCGATGTCGAATTCATAACCAACCCCAGCTGATGTCAACGCTTCAACGAGAACGCTCAACTGATCGGCAGTCCACTCGCCAACCTCGTAGACGATGCGTTCCGCATCAGGATCAAGTGCAGATTCGGCTGATACTTCAACATGTTCGATCAATCCGTCGACATCGGGCTGCGCCTCACGGCTAACGACAAGCGTCGTACCTTCCCACGCTCGCGGCAGTCCAGCGCCAGTCAGGAGCTGCTCGAGCAGCATGCGGGATTCACTTGGCCACTCGTGCAGTTCGTAACGAACCTGCTCGGAGTCACCTGACGATTGCATGTCATCGGGCTCGTCGGCATCTGGATCATGGTCAGTGGGATTCACGGTTGCATCCTTGCATGCACAACCCACTGAGCCATTGATGTCACCTTCACGTTCAGATCACCGGGGTTTCGACGTAACGGCCAAAAACTTCGGCCATCGCATTCATCATCTCGCCTTCAGTGGCATAGACCTGTGACGCCGAGATCAATGCAGGCATCAAGTTGGCTTCTGACTCGCCAGCATCGGTTCGGATCCGCGCAAGTGCCGCGCGAACCGCGTCGTCATTGCGGTTTGCCTTCACCTCCGCGAGCCGATCGATTTGGCGCTGTTCATGCTCCGCACTGATTCGCAAAATATCGAGCGGTTCGCCATCACCGGATTCAGTGAAGGCGTTAACTCCTACGAGGATGCGTTGTCCGTTGTTGAGTTTGCGCTCGTAATCAAAGGCCGAATCGGCAATTTCGCCCTGGAACCAACCGTCATCGATGCCCGCTAAGACGCCTTCAAGTATCGATCCGCCGCCCGTTTCAAGGAGGCGGGCAAAGACCGATTCGGCTTGACGTTCGAGTTCATCGGTAAGCGACTCAACAAACCAGGACCCGCCAAGGGGATCAGCGACATGAACCACGCCGGTCTCATAAGCGATGACTTGTTGTGTGCGCAACGCGATCCTGGCCGAGTTTTCAGTCGGCAATGCCATTGCTTCATCCATCGAGTTGGTATGGAGACTTTGAGTTCCGCCTAAAACTCCGGCCAGCGCCTCGATCGCCGTCCGAGCGATGTTGACCTCGGGTTGTTGCGCGGTAAGCGATACTCCCGCCGTTTGGGTGTGAAAACGCAGCGTCATCGAGCGCTCATCGGTGGCACCGAATCGGTCACGCATCCATCGGGACCAAATTCGTCGCGCCGATCGGTATTTCGCGATCTCCTCGAAAAAATCAATATGCGCATTGAAAAAGAAACTCAATCGAGGGGCGAAGTCATCGACCTTCAGTCCAGCCGCGAGTGCTAATTCCACATAGGCAAATCCATTTGCCAAGGTGAACGCCAGTTCTTGGGCTGCGGTCGAGCCGGCTTCGCGGATGTGATATCCCGAAATCGAAACGGGGTGCCATCGCGGCATCTCCGCGGCGCAAAATCGGATGACGTCAGCGACCAGGCGCATCGATGGACGCGGCGGAAAGACAAACTCTTTTTGCGCCTGATACTCCTTCAGAATGTCATTTTGTAACGTGCCACCCAATTGGGACCGCGCGATACCGGTCTTTTCGGCCACTGCGACATACATCGCAAAGATCACCGGTGCAGGCGAATTGATCGTCATCGACGTCGTCACCTTGCCGAGGTCGATTCCCGCGTACAGGTCCTCCATATCGGCCAAGGTGTCAACCGCAACTCCGCACTTTCCGACTTCGCCCTCGGCAATCGGGTCATCGCTATCTCGACCCATCAATGTCGGTAGATCGAACGCCGTCGAAAGGCCACTGCCGCCGTTCGCCAAAATATCTCGGAAGCGTTCGTTGGTATCCGTCGCCGTTCCGAAACCGGCGAACATTCGCATCGACCAAAGTTTCGAGCGATACATCGAGGCGTAGGGACCTCGGGTATAGGGGAACTGACCCGGCCAGCCAATGGCCTCAGTAAAAGAATCGCCGGTCGACACATCACCATCCGAAGGCCCATAAAGCGGAGCCAATGGCACCCCCGACATGGTCTCGAATGGAACGTCCATCAGTCGAGCGGCCTCGAATGCTTCACGCCACTGTTGTGCACCCATTTCACCAGTATCGCCGCCGCCGCAGCGTGGCCGCGCATTAGCGCTGACCTGGTCGTCGGCGCAGGCCAGGTCAGGCATTACGCGCCAAACCCGAACCCGCTAGTAACTTGACCTGCCATGGCTGACCAAAACGGTAAACCCGACCACAACCTTGCCCTTGACATCGTGCACGTCACCGAGGCTGCCGCCATGGCAGGTGCTCGTTGGATGGGCCGTGGCGACAAGGAAGGTGCCGATGGGGCAGCGGTTGATGCGATGCGCATCACGCTTCAATCGGTAGCCATGGACGGCATCGTGGTGATCGGCGAGGGCGAAAAAGACGAAGCGCCGATGCTGTACAACGGCGAGGCGGTCGGAAACGGCACGGGACCAGCTACCGATATCGCAGTTGACCCAATTGACGGGACCACGCTCACTGCGAAAGGTCGCGGAAACGCCATTGCGGTTATCGCGGTCAGCGACCGCGGAACCATGTTTGATCCCGGTCCATGCGTGTACATGGAGAAAATCGCGGTTGGACCAGAATGTGTTGGCGTTGTCGATCTCACCATGAGCCCGACCGAAAACCTGCGCGCCGTGGCCAAGGCCAAGGGCGAATCAGTTCGAGACGTGACTGCGGTCATCTTGGATCGTCCGCGTCATGACGATCTCATCGCCGAGGTCCGCGATGCCGGCGCTCGGATCCGACTCATTCAAGATGGCGATGTCGCTGGAGCAATCTCCACTGCTTGGGAAGATTCCGGCGCAGACATTCTGTTTGGCATAGGGGGCACGCCCGAAGGAGTCATTACTGCCGCGGCGCTCAAGTGCATGGGCGGTCAGCTCATTGGTCGGCTTTGGCCTCGTAATGACGAGGAGCGCAATGCGGCACTTGCATTGGGATACGACCTTGACCGGGTGCTCGACACCGATGACCTGGTGAGCGGAGAGAATTGCTTCTTCGCTGCTACCGGAATCACCGATGGAGAGTTGCTAAAAGGCGTGCACTACGACCGACGCGGCGCCACAACGCAATCGCTCATCATGCGATCGAGGTCAGGAACGGTCCGCATGATCAATGCGCGTCACAATCTGACCAAACTCAGCGCGTTGAGCGCTATTGACCTCGGCTGATCGCGCCACAATTACCTCGTGTGAGCGAACAAGTTGACGCCCCCTCGTTGGTCACATCGCCTGCGGGTCGGTATTCGAGCGTTCGCAGCTGCGGCTGAAAGCTCACCAGGTCGTTCAGTAACGTCAGACAGTGACCTGCAGTTGTTGTAACCCCCGCAAGACAAAGTGATCTCGATATTGGGGCTGTTCGGCGAGTTCGATGTTGGGGAATCGTCGAATCAAAGAACCAATTGCCAGCTGCCCTTCGAGTCGAGCGAGCGCAGCGCCAAGGCAGTAGTGAATCCCCTGCGAGAAGGTCAGCTGATGATTGTCCGGTCGTCCCACATCGAGCGATGCGGCGTGCTCGAACCGAGCCGGATCCCGGTTCCCGGCCGAAACGAGCGTCACCACTGATTTTCCTCGCGGGAAACGGTGACCGTTGTAGTCAATGTCCGCGGTCGGTATACGGCCGGTCAAGTGAACAGGTCCCTCAAAGCGAAGCAACTCTTCAACCGCGGGGCCGTCCAAAGTTGGGTCATCACGCCAACGAACCAGCTGATCTCGGTTACGAAGTAACGCATAGGTGCCATTGCCGATCAAATTCATTGTCGTTTCGTGACCCGCGATGAACAACAACACAACGATGCTTCTGAGCTCGTCTGGTCCGAGCCGATCACCGGCTTCCTCGACCGCAAGCAGCGCACTCACTAAGTCATCGCGCGGTGCACGCCGTCGCGCTTCGAAAAGTTCGCCGAAGTACTCGGCAAAATGTATCGCTGCGATTACTCCCCGATTCAACGTATCGGGGCTGAGATCATCGTCGAGCAATCGCGATGCGTCAGACGACCAGCCAGCAAATTGCGGTCGGTCGGCCAACGGCACACCGAGAAGCTCGCAGATCACAATGACCGGCAGTTCGTAGCCGAGATCGGCTACGACATCGAGCCCACCATTGTCAGCCGCCTGGTCCAAAATTCCATCCACAAGTTGTTGTACCCGGGGTCGCAAACGTTCGATCGATCTGGGCGTGAACGCTTTGCTTACCAGTTTGCGCAGACGGGTGTGATCAGGCGGATCAAGAAAGAGCAGCGGCGGCGCTCCACCGTCCATAAGGGCGCGCGGGTCATCCGGAGCCAAAATGAGGGGCGGATCGGCATGATCGTTGCTGCTGCTGAATCTCGGGTCGCGCAGCACTGCTTCGCAGTCGTCGAAACGAGTGAGGATCGTGAGGCCATCGGGATTTTCCCAGATCGGCGATTCAGATCGCAGTCGGTCATAAGTCGGCCATGGATTCGTCCAGTCGAACTCCCCAAACCGATCGCTGCCAATCAACGTGGACCCCAACGACTCGGCCGGTGACCGTTCGAGATGTCCGTTTCCGTTGTCGTCGCGCTGACTCGTTGTATCGCTCACCTGACAACCTTGTCTGCAATTAGCCCTCGGGGGCAAAGTCTCGTTGCCCAAGTCGAGCGAGGCGGGCCAACTCTTCGGCCGACTCAAGCGATGAATGCACAAAACCTTCGAGGGCCTCGCGGCGTTCGGTCAATGCTTGACGTCGTTCCGCAACACTGTTGGCCGCCGCGTCTCGAGTCAGCGTGAGCGCTTCACTCGCCGTTGCCTTGCCATCGTGAACTACTTGAGCGACATGCGAACGGCTGACCGCACGACTGGCTTTGACCCAGTATGACTTGAACATGCCAACGTCAAATGTGCCATCACTGACTCGATTCAGCCCGAGCACCGCCGTCGGCGGGGTACGCAATTTCTTCACGATCCCGATCCAACTCAGCGATTTGAGCACGTAGAAGGTCGGATCAAATTCCCACCAAAAAAAACCCTGCCTGGCCGACGCTTGGTAATAGTGATGGTTGTTATGCCATCCCTCGCCCATCGTTAGTAACGCGATCAATGCCGAATTGCGACTCGTGTCTTCCGTGGCGAACCTTCGACGACCAAAAACGTGCGCTAATGAATTCACGGTGAAGGTCGCGTGCCATACCAGCACAGTGGACAAGAAAAAGCCGATGAGTAATCCACTCCAACCCCCGACCAGATAACAGGCGATGCCCAACAGCCATGGACCTATCCAGTCGCGTTTGTCGAGAAAGACCAATTCGGGATACTTCGAAAAATCCCTGATGCGGCCGTAGTCAGTCGCCGCATACTTGTCACACAGGATCCACCCGACGTGGCTCCAAAAAAACCCTTTTTGGGTTGGCGAATGAATATCGCGTGCGGAGTCGCTGTAACGGTGATGATCGCGGTGGTGGGCCGCCCACCACAACGGTCCTTTTTGAGCCGAAGTCGTCGCGCCGAATGCCATCACGAATTGCCAAAATCGATTGAGGCGATAACTGCGATGGGCGAAGTACCGGTGATAACCCGCGGTGACGAAAAACATTCGGCCCACATAGGCCACGATGCACAAGATGACCGCGGTCATGCTCACGCCGGTAAAAATCGCCAGCAGTGGCAACAGGTGCACCAACACAAATGGAATCGATGTGAACCTATTGACCCGTTCGTCAGCGGCGCGACCCGACGTATTCGTCGGATCATCCGACCGGGAAAGGGTCTCGGGAAGGACTGGGGAAACGGTCGTCATTGGCATCCTTCTAGGCAGCGAAGACTCAACAATACCAGCCTACCGACCAGTCGGTAGGCTGGGTCGTCGGACCCTTGAATCGCTCTCTGCTCATGGGTTCTCAGGCTGTTCGTGACAAGATCAGAAGTGTCATGACCTTCGACGAGCCTTCCCCAAGCGAGCCCCAATCCCCACCACCAGGCGTAATCAAGGCGCCGAGTCGGCCCAGTCGAGGCCAAGCCCAGGCAGCAGGCGCACTTGCAGTGGCCGTCGCGCTTGGCGTCGGCGAGTTCATCTCCGCCATCGGCACCACCAAACAATCGCTCGTCGGAAGCATTGGGAATATCGTCATTGATGACGCCGGCGGAACTGTGACCCGCACCACTATCAATCTCGTCGGCAGCTTTGATAAGCCGGTGCTCCTTGTCGGCATCGTGACGGTTGCACTGCTCATTGGTTGTTGGCTTGGTTCGATGTCGCGAACTCGGCGATGGATTGGACCGGCGGGCTTTGCGCTCTTTGCACTGCTTGGCATTTGGGCGGCGGCACTCGACCCGTTGGCTGGTATCGCACTTGCGATCGTCGCCGCGTTGAGCGCCGTTATCGCGGGATCACTCACGTTGATCGGTCTGTTTCACGTCGCAGTCACCGGGCACCCGATGATTAAGCGCCAACCAAAATCGGCGACGCGGAAACCTGATATTCCTACCGACCCTCACGCGACCCGACGAGCATTCTTCGGCTACGCCGGCGCAGCAGGCGCGTTCGCAGTAACGGTTGGCGCCATCGGCCGATCCATCGGAACGAGCGCAACCAATGACGCAACCCGAGCCCAGATTCAGTTGCCGACACCTATCAATCGCGCCGCGTCAGCCACTGATCCGGCTTCGATGCAAACCCCCGGGATTCCGTCATTCCCGATCGATGGGTTAAGCCCGTATTTGGTTCCGAATACTGATTTCTATCGCATCGATACCGCGCTCATCGTTCCGCGAGTCGACATCAGAACTTGGAAGCTTTCCATCACCGGAATGGTCGATGAACCCTTTGATCTTTCGTACGACGACATCATGGCGATGCCACAAGTCGAACAAGCCGTGACCCTTTCTTGCGTTTCCAACGAACTTGGTGGCGGCCTTGTCGGAAATGCCATCTGGCAAGGCATACCGCTGCTCGACATGTTGCGTCGTGCCGGGTTACAGCCTGGTGCGACCCAAATTGTCGGTCGATCAATCGACGGTTTCACGGTTGGATTCCCCGCCGCCGCACTCAACAACGATCGCATCGCACTGATCGCGGTCGGGATGAACGGCGAACCGTTGCCGGCCAAACACGGTTTCCCAGTCCGCCTTGTCGTCGCCGGCCTCTACGGGTATGTCTCCGCCACCAAGTGGTTGACCGAAATTCGATGCACCACCATGGATGCGTTTGACGGCTATTGGATTCCCCGGGGTTGGGCAAAGGAAGCACCGGTAAAACTTCAATCGCGCATCGATGTTCCCAGGGCAGGGGCGCGACTCACACCAGGACCATGTCCGATCGCAGGCGTGGCGTGGGCACCGGGCCCCGGGCGAGGCATCACCAAAGTCGAGGTGCAGATCGACGGCGGACCGTGGATTGAAGCTCAGCTTGGTGATGTCATTTCCGATAACACTTGGCGAGAGTGGGTCGTCTACTGGGATGCGACCCGAGGGGATCACGCAGTTACCGTTCGCGCCACCGATGGCACGGGCGAAACCCAAACTGAAGATGTCGCCGACGTCATTCCTGACGGTGCAACCGGTTGGCATACCCGTCGCATCCGAGTAATGGGCTGAACCACCGAATACCCAAAGCGATTGCTCTACAGTCACGGTTTCCAAATCACGCTTGCCAACGGGAGAGCTTATGAGCGACGACCAGCCACTCGACGATCAAGTTCTGCACCGGATTGAAGGCGGTGTCGCCTGGATCACTTTGAACCGGCCTGATGCACACAACGCGATTTCTCCCGATCAGCGGGATCGCGTCATTTCGCTTTTGACCGATGCAAGCGAGGACCTCGCCGTGCGATGTGTGGTCTTGACCGCCAACGGCAAGGGCTTTTGCACCGGCGCCGATCTTCGGGCGACTCGCCCACCGAGGTCTCGCCCTGAAGGCGCCCCCGAACGCACCGCCGGCGAAGTTGCCCGCATGATTCGGGATGGAGCACAACGATTAATTGCTGCGGTGCTCGACTGCGAAAAACCCGTCATCGCAGCCGTAAACGGAACCGCAGCAGGTATCGGTGCGCACTTGGCTTTTGCCGCGGATCTGATCATCGCGGCTGAAAGCGTCAACTTCATTGAAGTATTCGTTCGACGCGGTCTAGTCCCTGACGGAGGCGGTGCTTACTTGCTTCCGCGATTGATCGGGATGCACAAGACCAAGGAACTGATGTTTTTCGGCGACAAACTGTCGGCTACTGATGCCGCTCACCTGGGACTGGTGAATCGCGTCGTTCCCGATGATCAACTCATTGACCTCGCGATCGAATGGTCCAACCGCCTCGCCGCCGCACCGAGATCAATCGTGGCAACCAAATGGCTGCTCAATCGCTCGCTCGACAGCGATCGAGCCAGTGCATTCCATGACGAGGCCATCGCTCAGGATCTCAACATGACAACCGCCGATGCGCAAGAAGGCGTCGCTAGCTTTATCGAACGCCGCGATCCGATTTACCGAGGTTGGTGAGTTCGATTCACTCGCCGTCACTGGCCGCTGAAGCCCGCTCAAGTCGATCGACTACCGCGGCGCCGATCCCGTCGGGCGAAGGCGGGACAACGAATAACACATCGACGCCAAGTCGATCGGCTTGACGAAGACGGTCATAAAGCACTCGGGCGTAATTGTCGGCAGTCCCGGCCGGCTCAAGTTCGATTGCTTCGTCAGGAAGTCCAGCGACAACCGCAGGGGCCAAGACCGCGACCCGAAATCCGCGTTGCGTTTGGTCCGTCACGTTCGCGAACAGTCCTTCTAGAGCCACCAGCACAACACGCGCTTGCGGTGCATAGTGACTCGGCATCATCCCTGAGGTGATCGAACGGGCTGTTGGTCCGGCCACATCGGGGAGTGCGCCCAGCACCTCGGCAAGGCGTTCCAAACTGATGCCACCGAGACGCAACACCGCAGGGACGACCCCACGGCAATCCACGATGGTGGATTCGACCCCGACCAGGCATGGGCCGCCGTCGAGCACCAAGTCAACGTCAGCGCCTAGGTCGGCCCGAACGTGGTCTGCGGTCGTGGGGCTCACTCGACCAAATCGATTCGCCGACGGCGCGGCGATGCCGGCTGGTTGATCGTGAAGGAGTGAAGCGAACGAATCCAACACTGCGTTTGCGACGGTATGGTCCGGCACGCGCAACCCAACACTCGATCGACCCCCAGTCACATCATCTCCGACCCATGCAGCTCGATCAACCAACACCGTTAACGGACCAGGCCAAAACACCTCGGTAAGTTGCCGCGCGATTTTGGGCACTGATGATGCCCACCGTTCAAGTCCATCGACATTGGCGATGTGCACAATGAGCGGGTGATCCGTTGGGCGACCCTTCACTGAAAAAATCCGCGCTACCGCTTCAGGATCCGATGCATTTGCCCCAAGCCCGTAGACCGTCTCGGTCGGAAATGCCACCAGCCCACCAGAAGCAAGGACTCCAGCGGCACGCTCAATGTCACCGCGCGAGACCGAATGTAGATCAGACATAGCTAGATGCTTTCAACTTCGGCTCCGGGCTCGGCAACGGTGGTGGACCATGTGAGCGCCCAGCAATTTCAGCTGCCGTTATCGCTGGTCAAAAGGTGGCCGGCCTCGCCTTCGACCAGACCAAACACATTAGGAGACTCCGGATCGATTCCGTCATCGGCTGACTCGGGCGCTCGAGCGGGTAAGAACAACAACGCGACCGCCGCGCCGAGCAATGCGACCGCCGCGCCGACCACCACGCCGTGATGCATCCCTTGCACGAACGCTTCTTTGGACGCGGCCGAAATCATTTGGGCCGGCTCACCACCGATCGTTTTAGCAACGGCAAGCGCACCACCGATTGAGTCACTGACCTTTGCTGCGACCCCGACCGGCACCGCGTCGTTACCGGCGAGTGCTTTGGTCATCTGGTCGACATAGACCGATGAATACACGCTGCCAATGACCGCCACCCCGAGCGCGCCACCAACTTGGCGAGTTGTGTCGTTGACTGCTGATCCAACGCCCGCCTTTGCTCGAGGTAGCGAGCCCATGATCGATTCGGTTGACGGCGCCATCGTCAATGCCATGCCGCAGGCCAAAATCACAAACGAAATGAAGACCGGCCGGTACCCGCTCGATGGCTCGACAAATACCAACGCGCCCAGTCCACACGCAACGAGGACTAGGCCGAGCGTGACCACGATTTTCGTTCCAAACCGTTCGGCCAGCTTTGGACTCTGTGGCGCTACCAGCATCATCACTGCCGCAAACGGCACAATGCGCACTCCGGCCTCAAGTGCTGAAAAACCTATGACCGATTGCAAATACTGCGTCGTCAGAAACAGGGATCCGAACAAGGCGAAGAATGTGAAAGTCACCGAAAGGCTCGCCGCAGTGAAACGGGCGTTTTCGAAAAACTCGACGTTCAACATCGGATGATCGCTGTGTAATTCCCACATCACAAAAGCACCGAGGATGAGTAACGAGATCGCAAAACCGCCAAGTGTCGCGCCCGATGTCCAGCCTTTGCTTGGCGCTTCAATAATCGTCCATAACAACGCAGTGAGTCCGACGATTGAGAGCACCGCACCTAGCGGATCAAGCCGCGGTGAACTTGGATCTTTCGATGTTGGCACTACTAATCGCCCACCAATCAATGCAATCAGCACGACTGGAATATTCACCAAAAAAACCGATCCCCAATAGAAATGTTCAAGCAAGTAGCCGCCAGCAAGGGGACCGACTGCGACACCCAATGCCGAAAAACCGGCCCAGATCCCAATCGCCCGCGCTCGCTCGGCCGGGATGGTGAACACATTGGTGACGATTGAAAGCGTGGCGGGCATTATCAACGCAGCACCGAGACCCATGACACACCGCGTGGCAATTAACTGACTGGCTGAAGTTGCCGTCGCCGACAACAACGATCCGAGTCCGAACACCACTAGGCCAGCGGTTAGCGCGCCACGCCGTCCGAACTTGTCGCCGAGACTCCCAGCGGTGAGTAGCAGACCGGCGAAAATCAACGTGTAACTATCGACAATCCACTGAAGTTGACTTGTGGTGGCATGCAGGTCGGTCACCAACGTCGGCAGCGCGACATTAAGGATCGTGTTATCGATGCCGATGACACTCAAACTGAGACACAGCACTGCGAGTGTCCACCAGCGGCGTCGATAGTTACGGTCTTCGGGCGACTCGTCAGTTACCAGCGGATAGTTCGACTTCGCGATTTCGGTCATGCGGGTTTCGTGCTCCGGTCCGAGCACCATTGCCCGGTTAGTTCATGGGCACCATGAGTGCATCGGAAACCTATCGGCAGTGAGCCGAAATCCAGCATTCATTCGGGGGAGGGAATGGGGAATCGCTCCACAAAACTCACGATTTCTGCTGCGACCTCGACGCCGAGGTCTTCCTGGATGAAATGACTCGCGTGAAATGTGCGATGGCCGATGCCATCTTGGCGCGCGCCTGGGATCCTCGAGACGTATGCCGCTCCCCTGGTAAGCGCAGTGTGGGGGCAACTATCGCCCCAAATCGTCAGGACGGGTTTTGTGGTCCAACTTTCGAGAACCTTCCACGCCGCGTCATTTTTCGCTCGCTCGGGATCATCGTCATTCAGGGGGACAAGTAACGGGAATCGGCGAACTCCGGCGACGAACGCTTGGGTTGGAAACGGCGCGTCATAGGCGCGTTTCGCCTCATCGGAAAGCGGCTCAAGACACCAGCCCGGAATCACTTTCGACGGCCAGAGTTCGTCGACCTCTTGGCTATAGACCCGCCAAGCCAAAAAGTAATAGCCCAGTTCTGGCACGACTAGTGCGTGCACAAGGTCGGAGTCGATTCGATCATCGGCGGTAACCGTTGACCGCCAGTCCATTCCTGGTCGAACTCGCAACTGCGCCGGGCTCAGCGGGCCTTGAGGTTCAAGACCAGACAACCCCGGTCCCGAACCGGGCAGATCGGTGTTGGAAAACACCGCGCGAGCGAAACGGTTCTCGTTCTCGGCTACAACACGGCCGCCGATGAGGCCGCCCCAGTCTTGACCAAAGAACGTCACATCGGTCAGGTCAAGTTGCTCGACCAACATCGAAACCCATGCCACGTGATTGCTATAGCTGTAGGCCAATCCGTCGACTGGCTTATCGGACCGACCGAAACCAATCAGGTCAGGCACGATGACTCGAAACCCGGCGGCAACAAGCACTGGAATCATCTTGCGATAGAGATACCCCCAAGTTGGCTCACCGTGGAGCAAGAGCACGGTTTCAGCGGCGTCAGGCAGCCCCGCATCGACATAAGCCATCCATAATCCAGGTTCAACTTCGAGATAGGTCGGCTCCCACGGATAATCGGCAATGCCGATGAAACACTCATCAGGGGTACGGATCACTCCGTCGCGCGGTTCGGCCAGACTCGAACTCATTTCAACCCCAGTCGTTCAAATTGATCAGCGGGCGCTTCGAGTTCAGTGAGTGCGTGGCGCAGCAATTCGCTTGCGTCGGATTCAACGGCGCGGGCATCGCCTCCCGATTCGCTGACTCGATCGCGTTCTTCTGTCGGATCGTTGTAACGGTCCCACAAGTGATTGCCGGAAAAATCGCCCCATGCCCAAAATGCAAGGCGATCACTCACATCCCATTGTTGATGAATGACCGGGACTGTCGAGCCAGGCATCGAAGCCAGCGTGGCGCGCTGATCGGGAAGCGGCATCGCCACATCCGGAGCCAAGACGGAGACCGGCATAGTTGACCACCGGTTCGACCAAATCGAAATCGGTGCGTTGTCGCCTGCTGGTGCCCGGCAATAGCGGCGCTGCTTGTCGACCAACTGCACTTCGCGTCCCCATACGCCGGTCAAGAGCCAATCGCGAATCGATGACACCTCACCCTGCAATAGGGGAACCATCGACTTGCCATGAGTGCGTTGGCGGACCTCGACACCGAAAACATCAGCCAAGGTTGCAAACACATCGACGCTGGTGGTCAGCGCATCACACGTTCCCGCATCGAGACCAGGCCACCACACCATGAGCGGAATATGACCCAGCGTTCGCTCAACGGGAACGGCTGGCTTACCCCAACGATCCGATTCTCCGAGGTAATGACCGTGGTCGGTCACGACTATCACCGCGGTCGAATCCCATTGCTCGTTTCGATCGAGCGCGGCGACGACTTCGCCGAACCAATGGTCAATCATCGACAACTTGGCTCCATATTGGGCTCGAATTTGCCGTGCCATTCGTTCATCGAGCACTCCACGTCGCAACGCTCCATCAATGTACGGAGGCCAAATCAGATGGGGGCCTATCCAATCTGGGTCGTAAAGCGACGACCACCGTTCGGGGGTGTCGAACGGTTCATGGGGATCAAATTCGTCGACGAACAGCAGGTACCGATCGTGCTTGCCGGCGTTTTCGTCGATCCATCGTGCCGCGGCCGCCATCGTGCGCGGCCCCGGAAAATCGGCCTCGCCGCGAAACCAGCCGCGCGATTGTTCGTAGTGAAACTTCATTGGCGCTGGCCCGGCATTGCCCATCCAAGTGGGGTCAGCCACGGTCTTCCATGGATCATTTTCGCCGCCGCGCTCATAATCCCACGCGTTGAAACCAACGTGATAGTTCTCGCCACCTGCGGCAAACAGGTGTGGATGATCGCTGATGAGTTGGGTCGTAACGCCAGCTTCGCCCAGGGGCCGAGTAATGGCTTCTTCCCAAATCTCGATCGATCCCCATGGCTTCCAGAGAAAATCAAGTGCGCCACACAAGATGTCATGGCGGGCCGGCATACATGGCAGAGAGCCAGTTTGGTGGTCGGTGAAGCGCACTGATCGCTGAGCAAATTGGTCAAGATTTGGCGTGGCGAATTCGGTGCCGCCATAGGCGCCCAGCATGTGCCGATTCAGGCTGTCAAGCAGCACCACCACCACGTTGTCAGGCATAGCAGCAATCGATTCACCGCCGCCATCACCTGTCATAGCGAGATAGTACGACCAGGCAGCCGAACAGGAGCAACCACCGTTGGCACCACGAATTTACGACAGTGATTGCTGCACCGGCAACGAGACCCGAATCGACGCACCTGAGCCTTCATGAGGTTCGACCCACGCGCGACCGCCGTGAGCCTCGGCAACGGCTTCCACAATGGAAAGCCCTAACCCCGCTCCGGATCCCGCGTCGACGTTGCCACGAACGCGCGCCGTATCGCCGCGAGAAAACCGATCGAAAAGCGTGGCCACGTCGTCGGGCGAAATGCCTGGACCGTCATCGGCTACCTCAAGGGTTATGAAGGCATTTTCGATCCACAATCGTACCGCAACCGGCGTTCGGGGTGGCGTGTGGACCCGGACATTGGCCAACAAATTTCCTACCAGTTGTCGAAGCCGCGGCTCATCACCGAGCACAACCGCCGCATCGTCGGTGAGCGCGAGAGTGATTGGGCGATCAGGCTCAACGGCCCCAGCATCAGCGACCGCATCAGCGACAATTATTTTCATGTCGACCGGTTCCGATTCAAGCGGTCGGCCCTGGTCAAGGCGAGCCAACAACAACAAGTCATCGACCAACTCGCTCATCCGGTTCGACTCGGACTCGATCCGTCTCATCGCGTCAACAAGTTGTGGCCCGTCACTTATTGCACCGGATCGATAGAGCTCGGCATAGCCGCGAATCGATGTCAATGGCGTGCGGAGCTCATGAGACGCGTCCGCGACGAAACGGCGAAGCCGGTCTTCTGAAGCCTGCCGCTGACTAAAAGCGGTTTCGATTTGATGCAACATCTCATTCAGTGCGATTCCCAAGTGGCCAGCCTCGGTTCGTTCCGATGCCACCGACACGCGTCGTGAAAGGTCGCCTTTGGCAATGGCATCAGCGGTGGCAGCCATTTCATCGATGGGTCGCACCCCCAAGCGCAGCACCCAAAAAGCGACCAATCCCAACAGGATGATAATCGCTCCCGTCGCCGCAACCTCGACCAAAACAAGTCGGCCGAAAGTTGCATTTGCTTCGCGTAGCGAGATCGCAGTCACCGCGAAGGTCCCATTGCCGCGCCGAACCACTGCAGCCCGGTAGCTCAACGCGGAGGACCCTTCGGATTGCACAGTGAAAGGTTTGCTCGCGACACCGACGTCTCGCGCATGAGAAATCGTAATGGCCGGATCTAACACCGGCAGGGGATCATTGGTCCGTAACGCCGGTGAAACCTCTCGTATCACGGTGCCGTCAGACGTGAGCATCACCAGCACGTACTCAGAAAATACGCTGCTGGTCGCGTCTTCGGAAAGCAACGCGGCCGGTGGAGCGTTCGGGCCACCTGATTGGCCTGCTCTCGGCCCTTGGCCTCCTCGCTGTCCCGGACTGTCGGCACCGAATCGGCTCGCCGCTTCAGTCAGTCGCTGATCAACCTGATCGGCAATGGTCCGATGCACATTGACCGCCAGCACGATGTCGGCCACAACAAGCAACATCGCGATCGCCAGAAATCCGAGTATCACTCGGCTCCGAAGCGTCATGAGCCGATTCGCATGACATACCCCACGCCTCGAACGGTCTGAATGACCGACGGACCAAGCCGATCGAGCTTCTTACGCAGGTAGGAGACATAGGTCTCGACGACATTGCCACCGCCACCGAAATCGTATTGCCATACATGGTCAAGAATTTGCGCCCGGGACAACACTCGGTCGGGGTTCAACATGAAAAAGCGCAACAGTTTGAACTCTGTCGGCGACAGCTCAATCACTTCGCTTGCACGCCAAACTCGATAGGCATCTTCGTCAAGTTCGATGTCGCCAAATGTGATGCGAGCGGTCGCGGATTGATCCAATCCCATCCGGCGAACCACTACTCGAACTCGGGCCACGACCTCCTCGAGACTGAACGGCTTAGTGACGTAATCGTCGCCGCCAAGCGTCAACCCGCGGACTTTGTCTTCGGTTGCATCTCGTGCGGTGAGAAAAATAACCGCGGTCCGGTCGCTTTCGGCTCGCATCCGGCGACACATCTCGAACCCGTCGATGTCAGGCAGCATGACATCCAAGAGTGCAACATCAGGCTGAAACGCCTTGAGTTCATCAAGGCCTTGGCGGCCAGTTCCGGCAGTCAAGACGTCAAAACCGGCATGGCTCAGCGCCGATGAAAGAAGGAATCGAATATTTTCCTCATCGTCGACGACGAGGACCCTTGCGGCTCGGGCTGGAGAGGTCACTCCCCCATCATGTCGCTCGTAACCGCAGAAAGACTGTCATTTCCCTGTGAATTTCCTGTGACTATGGGTGTGACGGGCGACCCCTTTCGCATTTGGCGTTAACCGGTCATACTTATCGCCACGCCAGCCACACCCCCTGCTTTGAGGTTTACCCAATGCGAGTGTCCCCGTTTCTCGAAAGTTCGCGCGTCTTCGGTCCCACTGACGGACCTATGCCCGACCTTGCTCCATCAATTCTCCGGCAACGACTCGTTATTGAAGGTCGTCCGCCGCGCCCCATCGGCGCTGAATCAATCATCGACTATTTGACTGCGCTCGGCGATGTCTGTGGCATGACCGTGCTCACGACGCCGACAACTCATCAATCCGAGCTCTATGGCTGGGCCGGTTGGGTTCACTGGGAAACGTCGGGAGCACACTTCTACGCATGGGACCAACCCGAACCGTTTTTCAGCGTCGACATCTATACCTGTAAGGCATTCGACCCTGCCGCGGCGATTGCATTCACGCAGCAACGCTTTGACGCGACCCACATCGTCGGCAAGGAATTTTAATGGCCTCGACGATCGACCTTTCTGCACTCGCCCACGAAACCATCGAATCAGCCGGTCGAAGTGATGAACCGTTCGGCCTGTACGTCATGAATGCATCTGATCCCGCGGCAGAACTCGCCCGATCAGTTGAACGAGACGTATTCCATGAGTATTTCGACAACACCTCCGACCTGCTCGAAACCGAGTACGCACCGTACGATTCGAGCAGCATTTTCCTTTGCGTCCTCGATCACCGCCGCGAAGTCCCTGCCGGCGTGATGCGCGTGATCTTGCCATCGCCCGCTGGGTTCAAAACTCTCGACGCGATCGACGATGCGTGGGGGCAGGAACCAGCCGAGGTACTCGCTCGAACCGGTCTCGATCTGTCACTCAATTTGGTGTGGGACATCGCCACCTTGGCCGTCACTCGCGACTACCGGGGATCGTCCTCTGATGGTCTTGTGAGCCTGTCGCTCTACCACGGGCTCGCTCAGTTAGCGGTGCGCAGCGACGTTCGATGGGTGATTGCCACCCTCGACCTCATAGTCCTTGATTTGCTGCAGAGCGCGGCCAGTAAGCCTTTTATCCCCTTCACTGGCATCGAGCCGCGCAGTTATCTCGACTCGGCTTCGAGCCTGCCGGTCTGGTGCCAAATCATTGACTTTCAAGAACGACTCGTGGTCGAGAACCCGACGATGTATGAGGTCATGTTTTTAGGACGCGGGCTCGAAGCTGCCGTTTCAGCGCCCGACTGGGACCAAGACTCGGTCGTGCAAAAACGCCTTGCGCACTCGGCCTAGCACGGTTCGATCACGCTGGATCACGCACAATCTTGAGTCGACGGTCTGACGCGACCCGCAGGCGTTCAAGCACCTCAACGATTTCATCGGCCGGTACTCCCGGCGAATACCAATAGCCTTGCACCTCAGTACAACCAAGCGCATCCAAGCGTTGCGCTTGCGCGCCGCTCTCGACTCCTTCGGCCACCGTCGAGATCGACAACGAATCAGCTATGGCCACAACCGCCGAAACCAAACTGGTATTCGCGCCATCGCGTCCAATGTCGCTCACAAACGCTCGATCGATTTTCACGATGTCGACTGGAAGGCTCTGCAAATACGCGAGCGAAGAATATCCTGTTCCAAAATCGTCAATCGAGATTCGCACGCCAGCTTCGCGCAGCGCGGTCAACAAGTCAGTTGTCGCCTCAATATCTTCCATCAAGAGCGATTCAGTCAGCTCCAAAACCATCGATGACGCAGGAATCGAGTGGCGCATCAACGCGCGAGCAACCGTGTCGATCAGCGAGTCATCGCGCAGTTGTCGAGCCGAAACGTTGACCGCCATCGAGAGGTTTTCACCTCCGAATACCGTTGTTCGCAATAACGCAAGCTGTGCACATGCCTGATCAATAACCCAAGCCCCGATTTCGAGGATTGCCCCGGTCTCCTCGGCCACCGGAATGAACACGTCGGGACGAACGGGACCGAGGGTCGGATGTGTCCAACGCAGGAGTGCTTCCATGCCAGTTACCTGGCCATCACGAAGTCGGATGACTGGTTGGTAATGCATCGCCAGCTCGCCGCGTTCGAGCGCATGACTGAGCTCCCGTTCGAGTTCAAGGCGATGCTCAGCACGGTCTCGCATCGACGCATTGAAAATCATCACCGAGTCGCCGCCTGCGTCTTTGACCTGATACATCGCGCTATCGGCATCGCTCAACATTGCTTCGGTGGCTAAAGGAACTCGCTCGCCTAACTGAAGCGCAACACCAATGCTGGTGCTAGTCGGAATCTCTGCTTCGCGAACACGAAATGGCAATGAGAATCCGAGGCGAACTCGGTTAGCGATTTCCAACGCATGGTCTTCGTCTCGAACATTTTTCAAGACAATCACGAATTCGTCACCACCCACTCGGCCCACCATGTCTGTTGCTCGAAGGTTCAATTCAAGCCTTCGAGCAACAGCGACGAGAAGGTCGTCGCCCATTGAATGTCCCAGGGTGTCGTTCACGATCTTGAAGCGATCCACGTCAAGGAACAACACGGCGACACCGGTCGCGCCGACCACGCCTTCGGCTAATGCCCGAGTCAGGTGTTGTTGCATGAAGAAACGATTCGGCAGGCCGGTGAGTTCATCGTGGCCCGCTTGATGGCGAAGCGAAGCTTCAGAACGCGCATTTTGGGCCAAGGCTCGAAGCACCCGCAAGGCAACTGCAGCGGTCAACAAGACCACGATGACGCCAAAGGTCACTCGATCGGTCACCGTCATGTCTGACCGCATAAGGCTAAGGAGTCCCGGAACGCAAAGAGCGGCCGCGATGATTGCGAGGCGGCCTCGATGCGGTTCTCTTTGGCCTAACCGACTCGGTTCAGAGATTCGCGGCATCGACGGATGCAGCACAGCGACGGTAACCATCACGAACGCAGTCACATACGGCAGGTCAATGAACTGCTGAGGGATTACGAGCTGTCCGGTCTCGGCAAACATGTAGATGACATCGCCGACCAACATCGCGAACATCGTTGCCAACATCAACCGGAATGCCGTTACCGAATGAAACCCGCTACTGAAGGCCAGCCGAGAAAAAACCGCAACCATAAAAACAGACATGGTCGGATAACACGCCAACAACAGGCGGTTATACATCGGGACCGCCTGATCTCCGAGAGCTGGGCCGATCAAAAACACCCACGCAACTGCTAGCGACGCGAGCGACGCCACTAACGCGTCAAGCATCGCGTCGACATCGCTGCCATGACTTGATCTCCGAGCCCAAATCAGTCCGCCGAAACCAATGGCAAGGACCACATAACCAGGGATGGAAACCAGATCAGGAATAAGCGAACGCTGGGCCGACAAGTCGCCGAGCGTTCCGTAGAACACCCGAAGTGCAGCACCAACGATAAACAGAAAAAGCGCAACGCAGAAGGTCCACCACGGCCACCTCGGCGCAGGTTTCCAGCGTCGCGTTCCGTAAATGGTGGCGAATACACAAGCGATTCCCAGTACGACGAAAGTGCCACCCGACCATGCTCCAAGCCACCCTGATGCATGAATCGCCAAAATCGTGCAGCCGATGACCGCGACGATGCGCGCTGGCAAAAGTTCTTGAGTTACGCGATCTGTTTTGGTTGTTCCGATCATGCAATCGTCCCTGCGTTACATGGCACCAAACCGGAACGTCCTCGCGCCAAGGTGACGAGGGACAGGCGGGCCATGGCCTCTCCTTCGGTCACATCGGCCGCAAACTTGAGCACTTTGGTCAACAAGCTCAAACTTTCACTGATTTTGTTCGGTGGAAGCCGCTACACCAGCGGGTTTTATAAGGCGCTCGTGGTGACTTGGGGTTGCATTCCTTCGGCTAGCCTGCAGGAACCCATTGGGGGTGTAGCTCAGTTGGCTAGAGCGCTTCGGTCGCATCGAAGAGGCCGTGGGTTCGAATCCCATCACCTCCACCAATCGTTGTCGGACCAACAACAAGTTCACGTCAGCTCAATGAACGAGGCTCGCAGATTCGAATCTCCGTGGCACGATGCATGCGGCACGCCGCACGACACGAAATGTCATTGCTGTATGCGTTCGGCAAGTACTTCGAATCCCCGCCCGGAGCGGTAACAGACACGGCGGCGAGTGGATCTGGCGACCAACCCGGCAAGAGCCATGTGGTCGGACAAATCAGTCATCCAACTTGTGACGTCATACGGCTCAGGAACGGCCCACTCGTGGAGTTCCAGGACAAAGCGGCCACCTCCACGAAGTACGCGCGCTACTTCAGCCAAACCGGCGTCGAGGTCGGGCCATAACTGGATGTTGTTGACCGAGACCACCCCATCTATCGAACCTTCAACGGCCGGTAACGCATGAGCGGATGCTCGCAGGACCTCGACAGACTGAGTCAATCTGGCTCGGCGTATTCTGCGAAGCGTCGAGCGCGCCATGACGCTTGACGGGTCGGTGGCGACTACCCGACCTTGGCCCAGACGTTCAGCAAGCATCCGAGCCCCGACTCCGGGACCACAGCCGATTACGAGAACTGCATCGGTCGGGTTCGGGTCCAGAAGGTGGATCGCCGCTCGTTCCATATCGGCGTTGCCAGTAGCCATGACTGTCGACATGATCCGTCCCCGGATACCTTCCCAAGCAATCACGTCGAGTAGGCGCTGCTTCATTGCCGACATCCTAAAGTCAGAGAAGGTCGAAACCAGTCCACGACGTAGCTCCAGTGAATGCAGATACCACGAGGGGTTCGAACTTCCGCCCTCGAG
>Ga0194055_10000182_pt1 | contig 49131 bp, 39 predicted proteins | sample SepL449m_MetaG_FD_155482 | JGI IMG/M metagenome (GOLD analysis project Ga0194055, IMG submission 155482) | Anoxic zone freshwater microbial communities from boreal shield lake in IISD Experimental Lakes Area, Ontario, Canada - Sep2016-L442-9m | ecosystem: Environmental > Aquatic > Freshwater >... | reverse complement strand
GTGACAAACCGCTGTCGGACGGACTCATCAAGTTGATGCCGCTTTCGGAGCCCAATCCAACGGCTGAGTCCGAACCCAAAACCAAATCATCTTCGTCATCTTTCGCGAGTTCGAGATCGCCACCGAGATCGAGACTGCCGCTTCCTACCGAGGGTGTACCCATATTGGACCCAGTACCGCTCTTGATTCCGAGATCGGAACCAAGCACGTTGGAATCAGGCTGTCGTCCGAGCAGGTCCATACCGCTCGCGCTTGCATCGTCAGTGAGTTTCAAATCGCTCCCCAACGCAATGTCGCTTCCTTCGGTTTCCGAATCCAATTTGAGATCGGAATTGCCAGCATCCTGTTTGTTCCGCTTCACCAGCTTGACACCGCTACCACTCTCAGGATCGGCGACCAAGGCCACATCGCTCCCTTCGGTTGCCAATTTGAGATCGGAACTGATAGCGATTTCATCGTCTTCGTCGCCATCCGCGGACTTGCCTGAAATCAGAATCGAAGAGCCACCCGCATCTTCATTGAGTGCGTCACCATCCAATTCCGATTGGACTCGCTCTATTTCTTCTTGTTTAAACTTCCAGCTAGCTCCATCGCGATAGCCAAAGATCTCTCCGCGCGAACGCATCTCGACCAATTCGTCTGTCGTAATTCCCAAGATCTTGGCGGCTTCGTCAAGCGATACGTAGTTTGCCATTCCGGACATTGACTCCGACGGAAAAAAGAGATGAGGCGACGCGACCAACTCCAATCTACACTAGTCTACGCAGCCGTCAGATTCTAGCTATTGTTGCATCACAAGCATCGCAAAAACCACAGAACTTTTTCCGAGCCGATGCAGTGCGAGGATTTTCGATTGATTGCGAAATCTCAGGCAAAGCAGGGACTTATCGTCCCCGAGGGCCAATTCCAGAATCATTCCTTTATGCATCGATCCGATTGTGCGGAAGTTGTCGATTGTCCCGTCTGATGGGGCAATGCGCGCTATGCCACTCCTACTGCCTCAAGTCCCCCGCGAAGTCCCATGCCAAACGCGACGCGAAATCAAACGTCGGGAACCACCAGCGATGGAATCCCGGCCGCATCCATCGTGACTGCGTCCAGTCGCAAATCGACATGGCCAGCGGGATCGATTTCGAGCGTCGCGATCCAACCCAACGAGACCTCCTGGTCCCCTGCAAAATAATCGAATACGAAATTTCCCAGACTGTAGACGATCGGCCTTCCATGGTAGAGGTCAATGGTCTGGGCCACGTGGGGGTGCGCCCCGATGACCGCGCTGGCTCCCGCATCGATGCACTCCTTCGCGAGCGTTCGCTGGTCCTCACGAGGTTGCATTTCCATTTCTTCTCCCCAATGGAGGAATGGCAGGACCACATCGCATCGGAGCCGATCCCGGCACAATCGGATATCATCTAGCAACGCCGTTCGCTCCAAAGGATTATTTCCGGGACGCTCTTCTCCGGCCGCGTAGTCCTCGGCAAAAAACTCATTGAAGCCCAACAAGCCGATCCGCCGTCCCTTCTTCTCCAGGACCAGAGGCTTCCGCGATCGCTGGATGTTCTTGCCCCCCCCAAAGTAGGGAATTCCCTCTTTTTTAAGCTCAGCAATGCACCCCATCAGCCCATCGGGGCCGTAGTCCAAGGTGTGATTGTTTGCCAGGCCAACCGCATCGAAGACCGGTTTCAAAAACTTGGCGGAACCCCCAGCACCCCGAAATACATACGGTTTGCTCTGCCTTTCTCCCTGGCTCCCCAAAACGCATTCCAAATTTCCAATGCGAAGATCCGCTTGATCCAGGATCTCCCGACACCGCGCGAAGGGATCCTTTCCCAAACTGATCCAATGCCCGGGTCCGCCATCCAGCATGATATCCCCTACAAACGCTATCCTCAAAAGATCGGAAGGATCCGGTTCGTCGGGGACAAGGGGCAGGGCGACTGCCGGTCCGGCGGTTCCGGTTCCTACTCCTAAACCCATCCCTGCACACGCCAAACCGATTTTTTGGGCTAACGACCGGCGCGAAATTCGGCGACCGATCCTTGGGACTCCCACAGTCTTCTCCACAGTCTTCTCCGCCGTCTTCTCCGCCGTCTCCTCCGACTTCCCGTTCGATGCCCCCAGCCCATTCCGTTTCCCTTGCTGGGCTGATGCGATTACCGATTGCTGGCAATCGATCCCCTGCGGTTCGGGAAAAACCCCTGCTTGAGCCCCGTCCATTTCTGGAGCTACTCGAAGCCGACTGTCAGGCTCGATCGTCTGTGGACGCTGTTTCATGATTTCCTCCAAGGATCCGACGGGAACACGGCGATTAGCTCTGGACAAGAAACGGCCTGATGGCCATCATATCAGGCCCGTTTTGACGGGGAGACGCTATCCCAATCTTAATCAGGAGCTGTTGACGTGCCAAATATCGAGAGTGCCAAGAAGCGGCTTCGCCAGTCGCTCCAACGCCGCGCTCGCAACCGTGCTGCGAAGTCCACCCTTAAAACTTCCATCAAGAAGTTGCAGTCGAGCGTTCAGGCGAAGGAATTTGATACCGCTCGAACCCAGTTCAATGCACTTTGCAAGCTACTGGACCAAACGGCTTCCAAAGGGATCATTCACGTCAACAAGGCATCCCGCACGAAGAGCCGACTCAGCCACTTTATTCACAAAGCATCAGTAGCTTCTGTTGCGTAAACGCTGCCTCTTCTGAATCCTCGAAGCCACATCTAGCAGGCGAGCGAGGGTCAAGCCGACCCTCGCTAATTCAGCGGCTTACGATTTATTCAGCAAGCCGCCCAGCGAAGTGAACATAGATTAGCACGGCCATTTGCCGTGCTTTTTTTATGCGCTGAATGTCAAGATCTCAAATCGTTGAACCAAGGTGCTAGCCGCCATCCCTATCTATCACCTGCCGTCCAGGCTATCTCGATCTCCAAGCAATCTCGGAGAATCAAGTCAAACACGAAGGCAAAGCCTTCCTATCCGTCACGGCGCGACCTGAACCAATTTTCCTCATCTCTCGGTCAAGCGAACTTCGATATCCATGGATGAACTTCGCTCTTGATTGCTGGAGAATGAGCCGACTATGGGATTGCAACGCAACCGTTATTTTATGCTCGGAGTGGTCCTGTTCTTTTTGGGATTGCAGTTTCGCCTCGTGGATAGCTTCGTCCTTAACGAAGGAAGCACGCGGGCATTGCAGAAAATCGCGAAACAGGCCAAGGTTGCCGAAGGTGGAAATCCTGCCGCCAATGCGTTTATGCAATCTTCCCCAGTCATCCCAAAGAAATCCTTCAAACCCCCTCAGTGGCTGGGATTTGTGTTTTTGACGGTCGGTGGAGTCATCTCGCTTCACGCTCTCGTACTCCCAAAGCAGTAACGAATCATGAAACTTAGGTTGCAAAGGATGGCGACTCGCCTGGTTCGGCTACCAGCCTTTTGGGTCGTGGGAGGACTATTGCTGGTCACTGCGATCGTTAATGTCCATGCGATTCCTGTCGCGTCGCAATCGCACGCATCGAATGCCTCAGCCATCGCGACACCGTTGGACCAATCCGTTTTGAAGGCCACGCAACGCGAAGGAACGACCCTGACGAACGTTCGTGGCCATTTCGAAAACAGCGGGGACCGGATCCGATTCGTGAATGTCCATTCTGGAACGACCTATGTCTGTCTAGAGAATCTTCCCCTTCAACAAATCATGCAATCAACCTCGAAATCCATAACTTCGAATGAATGGATCATACGAGGTTATTTGACGGAATTCGATGGAACGAATTTCTTGCTCATCGACCGCTCGATTCGCGCGCGGTAGCGGTCCCGGCGATCCCGGCTTTCTCTCTCCTTGAGATACTACTGAGGGGGAATCATGGAATCGCGGATGAATTCCTCGGGGCAGTCCTTTTGAAGCGCGCTATTTTGGCTTCTCTCGTACTCGTACTCGTACTCAATGAAATGGTACTCGTACTCGTACTCGATGCAGTATCGTCGAATACGAATACGGGTACGAGCACTGCTAAAGCGGAGTACGAGTACGAAAAAGACAAGGAAAACATGGATTGCGGCTTCGATGGACTCGGAAATCGCAACTTCGAAAGGCATTCGACGGCATCCATCGGGATACACCGAAATATTCTGAGTGATGAGATCTTGGCGAGAGGTCGATCAATCTTTGCGATGCATGCCGTGTAGCCACTGGTGAACTTTGCCGTTTGTCCCCACGGAACCGGTGGGCAAGCCAACCAAAGGCCAAATGGATCCCTTTATCCATGGGGTGTGGTGGCGTCGCGTTCCGCTGCGGATTAGACTCTTGGAAATCGTCGTCGTCTGTGATTTCCCCCACCACTCTGTAGCGTCGTTCTCCTATGAATCAAACATCCCCCTCTGGGCCTCTGGTCCCCAATGCCTACCGGCTTCTCTGGGCTGGTTTTATGGCCATCCTCGCTGCCGGCGTCGGTTTCGCCATCCGTGGCGGTATCCTCGATAACTGGGAAAAGCAATTCGGCTTCAACTCCCAGCAACTCGGTTCGATTACCGGCGCAGGTCTGACCGGTTTCTGCTTTGGAATCATCCTCGGTGGACTCGTCGTCGATAAGCTCGGCTACGGCAAGTTGGTCATCCTTGCCTTCCTGGGGCATATCTTGTCTGCCTTCGTCACCTTTGCCGCGTCGACTCCGGACAACGCCTACCATTTCTTGTATTGGGGAAGTTTCATCTTCGCCTTTGCAAACGGAACACTCGAGGCCGTCGCCAACCCGCTGGTTGCAACGATCTTCCCCCATGATCGAACCCACTACCTCAACATTCTCCATGCCAGTTGGCCTGCAGGACTGATTATCGGAAGCGCTCTGGGTTGGGTTCTCGATGACCAACTCAAATGGCCATGGCAATACCAATTGGCCCTTTATCTCGTACCGACCGCGCTGTACGCAATCATGTTTTTCGGTCAGCACTTTCCAAAGTCCGAAGCTGCTGCGAGTGGCGTTTCATTCTCCGAAATGTACAAGTCGGTTGGTATCCTCGGTTCGCTCATCGTTTGCACTTTGTTGGCCTTGTTCTTTGGGGACATCCTCAAAGGTATTCTGCCGCCGGATCAGAGCTATCTCGCTTCTTATATCGGATACGGAATTGGGGGTGTGCTCCTAATTGCAGCCGGTGTCATGACGAACTTCTCACCAGGATCGATCATCCTGTTCGTATTGTTCCTCACACACGCTTTGGTCGGTTCCGTGGAGTTGGGTACCGATAGCTGGATTCAAAACATTACCGGGAACCTGTTCACGTCCGAACAAGGCAAATACTTGTTCCTTTACACCTCGGCCATTATGTTCGGGTTGAGATTCTGTGCTCATTGGATCGAAAACACGTTGAAGCTTTCCCCAATCGGCCTCCTTCTCGCGTGCTCGATCATCGCCTGCATTGGCTTAAACCTCGCTAGTACGATGACGACGTTTTGGATGGCCCTGATCGCCTTGGGCATCTATGCTGTCGGCAAGACGTTCTTCTGGCCCACCATGCTCGCTGTCGTCGGCGACCGCTATCCGAAGTCGGGTGCAGTGGCCATGTCGATCATGGGTGGTATCGGAATGCTCTCCGCAGGATTGATCGGTGGTCCAGGCTTGGGCTATTGCAAGGACCGCTTCGCTGGCGAGGAACTCCGCCGCGTGGATGCTTCCCTGGCCGAGGAATACAAAGCTGTTACTGATAGCCGCTTCTTGAACATTCCAGCCACTGCCGTCTACGGGTTGAACGGAACCAAACTCAACGAAGCCCGCGATTCGAAGACGCGCACCGATGCCCAGCAAGCCGTGGTTACGGCGGGTGAAGTGGGTGACCGAACAACGCTTCGCGTCGATTCCTTCATTCCTGCCGCGATGGCGGTGATCTACTTGCTGCTTCTCCTGTACTACAAGAGTATCGGAGGATACCGAGCCCTTCGGATCGATGAAGAGCAACCCTAGGTCGTGCATTGGATCGCCCACAGCGGCGTGAACCTTTGAATGTTGAGGCATCCCGAAAAATCTCGGGGTGCCTCTTTCGTTAATAGGGGTACAATCGCAGCCATGACGAACCTGCGTCCGCTGGAAGAATGGGGTTGGACCGACGATGCTACGCCTCCGATCGCGGCGTACATCCATGTCCCTTTTTGCCGACATCGTTGCGGCTATTGCAACTTTGCGTTGCTCGCCAATCGCGAGGATCTTTTTGAACGCTATGTCCAAGCGATCGAACGAGAGCTCTCCTGGCTCGAAACACCGCGCCCGGTCCAGACTCTCTTTCTAGGGGGTGGTACGCCGTCGATCTTGCCACCTCAACACATGGAGAGGTTTCTGCAAAGCATTCAAAAGTGGTTGCCTTTGCTTCCTAACGGCGAATGGTCGATGGAGGCGAACCCGCTCGATATCCATCCGGATTCCCTTCAACTCTGGTTTGATCTTGGAATTCATCGCATCAGTATCGGAGGGCAATCCTTCCAAAGGGAGAAACTTCTTCGCCTCGAACGAGATCACTCCCCATTGCAGCTAAACCAAGCCATTGCGGCGGCGAGGGAGGTGATGCGCTCGGTCTCGCTCGATCTGATCTTCGCCGCGCCGGGAGAAACACTCGCTTCTTGGATCGACGATGTCGAACATGCTATCTCCAGCGGCATCGACCATCTCTCGACCTATGGACTGACCTTCGAAAAAGGGGCCCGCTTTTGGTCTCTGCGCGAAAAACAACTGCTCGAACCAGTGACCGAAGATCTTGAACTGGGCATGTACGAGCATGTTATGGATCGTCTGACGCACGTCGGCTGGCAGCACTACGAGATTTCCAATTTCGCTAAACCGAACCATCGGTGTCGCCACAATCAAGCCTATTGGAATGGCGATTCGTGGTGGGCCTTTGGCCCGAGCGCAGCCAGATACGTTGGGGGGGTCCGAAGCGTCAATCATCGCAGCACCCTGACTTACCTGCGACGCATGGAATCCAACCAATCACCGGTCGATGATCGCGAAGTGCTCAATACCGATCAGCAACTCCGCGAACGATTCGTCTTTGGCATGCGACAAATCGAAGGTGTGCCATGGCAACTTTTGCGACAACAAGCCAGCGAGTCCACGCGCTACGCCATCGATACTGCCCTTCAATCCCACATCGATCAAGGCTGGATGCAGGTCGATGGCGATCGTGTACGATTGACTCGAAAAGGGCTCGTTCTCAGCGACGGTCTGTGGCATGCGTATCTCGATTCATGATCCAAGATCCCTAATCAACTCCATGAAACCGTCCGAATCGAACGATGAACAACTCGGTATTGCACAGGTGTGGTGCGATGTCGGTGGGACCTTTACCGATTGTTTTGTATCGAATGGAACGGGAAAGATCGTCAGCACGAAAGTCCTCTCACATGGGCGAGTCCCAGGGACGATCCAGCGTTGGTCGAGCGAAGTCTGTTTTGAAGACGTATCCCGTATCCACGACCCAAACAATTTTTGGCAGCAGTGCACGATCGCATGGATCGACGAAACGGGGGGATGCGTCGGCCGATCCGTCTGTAGGGAATTCGATGCCGCGCAAGGACGATTCAGGCTGGCATCTCCCCCCAGTCTTTCTCGTAACGGATCCATTGCCGGGGCCATCCGAGCTTATGAACTGGAACCATGCATCGAAGCCCCTGTCCTTGCAGCCCGCTTGCTCCTCCAGATCCCGTTATCGCAGACCCTTCCTCCATTGCAGATTCGGCTCGGAACGACTCGAGGCACCAATGCGTTATTGACTCGCAGTGGCGCTAGAACAGCTTTGCTCGTTACGCGAGGATTCGCGGATCTTCTCGAGATCGGTTACCAGGAGCGTCCGGAACTGTTTGCGATACGGGTGCAAAAACGAAAACCGCTAGCGGAAAAAACTATCGAAGTCACCGAACGATTGGCTGCAAATGGCGAAGTTCTTACTCCCCTCGATTTGGAGGAAGCCCGATCGCAGTTGTTGAAACTGAAATCGCAAGGGGTCCGGTCGATTGCCATTTGTTTACTCCATTCCTACTGCAACCCAACACATGAACAAAAACTAGCCCAACTGGCCTCCGAGCTTGGGTTCGAATGCGTGTGCGCCAGCAGCGATGTTGCGCCCGTTATCAAAGCCGTTTCGCGAGCCGAAACAACCGTCGTCGATGCCTATCTAACCCCTATCGTGCGAGAGTACTTGAACAAAGTTCATCGTCAGTTCAGCACCCATGATCAAACCAATCTACGTGTGATGACCAGCGGTGGAGGACTCGTACAAGCCTCCGATGCGCGCGGACGTGATACCGTTTTGTCTGGGCCCGCCGGTGGTGCTGTCGCATTGCAAGCCATGGCACAACAATTGAATGAGCCTCGCATGATCGGACTGGATATGGGTGGCACTAGCACCGATGTATGCCGTATCGAGGGTCGACTACAACTCGAACACGAAACCATCAAAGCGGGGGTCCGAATGATAACCCCCACTCTTGCAATTCATACGGTCGCCTCGGGGGGTGGAAGCATCTGTTCCTTCGATGGCGTGCAATTGCGAGTCGGACCGCAAAGCGCTGGTTCCGATCCAGGGCCGGCCTGCTACGGACGTGGCGGACCATTGACGATCACCGACCTGAATCTTCTCCATGGTCGGATCGACCCGGCTCGCTTCCCAATCCCACTGGATATCCATGCGTCTCAGCGGCGCGTCGAAGAACTGTTGGCCCAGGTCCACGACCATCCATTGTTTCAATCGATGAATTCGGACGACCTCATCGATGGCTTGCGTCGGCTAGCGAATGAGCAAATGGCTTCTGCAGTCCGTTCCATTTCGATCGAACAAGGTGCCGATCCTCGCGAGCATGTCCTTTCCGGTTTCGGAGGGGCAGCTGGGCAACACATCTGCGAAATCGCCGAGCTACTAGGAATGAATCGCATTGTCGATCATCCCGATGCGGGTCTGCTGAGTGCGCTCGGTATGGGCTTGGCACCCATCCAACGCTCACGAAGTCGATCCCTCTATCAATCGTGGGAAGCAGTGCAATTGCCCCAACTCGAGGCCTTGCGTTTCGAACTTCAGCAATGGGTTGCTCGCGATTTGGCCACCGAGGGTATCGATCGACGCCGTATCGAGTATTGGACGGAACTGGAGATTCGGTACTCAGGAACCGATGGTGCTATCCGGATCCCTTGGCCTGATCCGTCATCGCTGGACTCGCTCGCTCAAGAATTCGAAAGGCTTCACCGAAAGCGCTTTGGTTACCTTCGATCGGGGAGGGGACTGGAATTGGTGAGTGTTTGGGTTGAAGGATCCTCTCGAGAATCGGCTTGGACGACCAAGCCCAGCAGCAACCCCTTGGAAGCATCACCTCCGATCGATGCATCGATCTCTCACCGGATGTATTCACGCGGGAAGTGGAGTCAAGCCACGCGCTGGCTGTATTCCGCGATTCCACCCGGAACCATCCTCGAAGGACCGGCCCTTATCCAAAGTACCGGTTCGACCACCATCATTGAGGAGGGATGGAACGGGAGTTTGCGACCTGACGGAATCTGGGTGCTTCAGAAACTTACTGAATCGTCCAAAGCTTCCAGCGACTCTCGATCGATCACCGATCGGTCCATCGATCCCGTTCTTCGCGAAGTCCTGGCACAGCGCATCGCGGCCATCGCGGATCAAATGGGAATCGTGCTGGAACAGACTGCCATCAGTGTCAATGTCAAGCAACGTCGCGATTTCAGTTGCGCGGTGTTCGATGGCTTTGGGGAATTGATCGCCAATGCCCCACATGTTCCGGTCCACCTGGGTGCCATGAGTCGCACGGTCAAGGCGATGCTTGAAGAATTCCCGATCATGCGACCGGGCGATTGTTTTGTGACCAACGATCCCTACCGAGGAGGTTCGCATCTTCCCGATGTGACTGTCGTCACTCCGGTGTTTGCGAACGATCTCTCTACGGACTCTGCGACGACATCGCAACGCCCCGACTTCTTCGTCGCATCGCGTGCCCATCATGCCGAAATAGGAGGGATTGCTCCCGGTTCGATGGCCCCAACCTCCACCATGCTCGGAGAAGAAGGGGTTGTCATTCCACCGATGCGATTGCTCGATGCCGGGAGAGATGCCAGCGAACAGATCGAGCACCTTTTGCGCAATAGCCCGTACCCCTCGCGCTCGGTGATTGAAAATATGGCGGACTTGGCGGCACAACAAGCCGCCAACATGCGCGGCGCCCAGGCCATGCAGGAACTGGCCACTTTGATTGGATGCAACCGTCTCAAAGACTATCTCGAAGCCATCCTCGATGCGGCGGCGGCTAAGACTCGGCGATGGATCGAATCGCTATCCGCATCGGAGTATCATCGGCGCGACTTCATGGACGATGGAACGCCGATCGAAGTGACGCTGCGCAAACAGATCCGAGATGGTTACCCCTGCTTGCGCATCGATTTCACTGGGACGGGGCCCGTCAGTCGAGGCAATCTCAACGCCAATCCGGGAATCGTCACTGCGGCCGTTCTGTACAGCATTCGATGCGCGATCGCCGATACGATGCCTCTCAACTCGGGGGTCATGCGAGCCATCGAACTCTCTATTCCCGACGGCATATTGAACCCTCCATGCGTTGGACCCCAATCCCAATGGCCCGCGGTAGCCGGTGGCAATGTGGAGACCAGCCAACGCGTGGTCGATTGCTTGCTAGGAGCATTGGAATTGGCCGCTGCCAGCCAAGGCACGATGAACAACTTTCTCTTTGGCAATTCTCGGTTTGGTTATTACGAAACGATCGGTGGTGGGACCGGCGCATCGGCCTGGGGATGCGGGGCCGACGCTGTCCATTCGCACATGACCAATACGCGACTGACGGATGTCGAGATCCTGGAGAGCCGTTACCCCGTTCGATTGGTCCGATTCGAAGTGCGTCGCGACAGCGGTGGGATAGGGCGTCATCGCGGAGGGGATGGCATGCTGCGTGAGATCATGGCGCTCGAGCCATTGGAAGTCTCGCTGGTTACCAGCCGTCGCGGACCGGATGCACCCTTTGGATTGATGGGCGGTCAATCAGGAGCCTTCGGCGAGAACTGGTGGATTCATGGCGATGGCCGAGAAGAACGGCTACCCAGCGCTTGCCAATTGCGCATCGAAGCGGGAGACCGGATTCGTATCCTTACACCGGGCGGGGGTGGATTTGGCCAATTGCAGTGATCGGTTGTTAGCCATCTTTCCATGACGCATTGTCATTGAATAGGACAGCAACGTCCAACATCCAAACTTAGTTCTCGTTCGAGCGAATCGCAATCGCCCTGCGCACAGCCGGAGGTATTGGGCTGTGTTCACCCATGATGGACCTCCATAAAATTTCGTTCAATTCGAAGTCGTCGATGCGATCATACTCGCTGAAATCCATCTTCATCGAACGCTCCGCTCCATACGCGAGCGGGCTATTCTTTTCGTCCAGATCGATCTCCGGCGGCAAATGATCGTAGGGGGTCATGTCAGGGACCGTTGTAAAGGAGTTGAACATGGGACGCGCCGCAGCATCGAACTGGGAGAGTGGATCCAACCCGAGGATCAGTTCGATGGTTCGAATCAAACTCACCGTGCTGTACTGCGTGCTATCGACGTGCTTGCGCTTGGTGTAGGGACTGGCAACCAAGCAAACGGTGCGGTGCGCATCGACGTGATCGGGTCCATTTTGAGCATCATCTTCGATCACAAAAATAGCGGTCTTGCTCCACAGTGGGCCATGGCTAACCGCATCCACCAATTTACCCAGCGCCAAATCGTTGCTGGCAACGCACGCTCTCGGAGTATGAGCACCCGGCTGCGTCCCATCGGTGTGGTCCTCGCCCAAGCTCATAATGATCAGGCGTGGCATGTTTTCATCCTTCGCAAACTGATGGTACTCCTCGAGCATCACATCGACGAGATCTTTATCGCGCTCGCGACCGCCTCCTAGCCCATATGTGGGACACATGTGACCCACCAACCCTGGTACTCTTCCCTCCATGATCGGCTTGCCCGAAGCATCCGAGACGCGTGAGCCATACTCCTTGTAGCTCCGATAGCTAATACCCGCTCTCAAGCAAGCATCCCAAATGTAGCCAGAGGGAGCGTTGGACAGATCCCCTTCGTCATCATCGTCGATGCCAGGGCGCTGCGAGTACGTCAAATGCCAGTCTCGCGCAATGTAATCGGTGTGATAAGCCATCGTGCTCCAAGGATGCCCATCGCGAGACACTTGGCCATTGCAGTAGGTGTTGTCCAGCAGTACGAACTCTTCTGCGATCTTGTGATGGTTCGGAGTCACGACACGTGGGAACATGCATAGGCTCGGGTCACCGTTCCCTTTAGGCTGATCGCCGGTGGCCAGATCTCCGAAAACTTGATCGTAGGTGCGATTCTCTTTGATCACGTAGATAACGTATTCGATCGGACCAGCCTCTCCGACGGTAGTTGGAATCGGGGTCGGCTCGGAATTAGGGACGGAGACCAGTAGTTCATCCGAGTAAGGGCAATTGCGATAGACCTGGGCGGTGTAGGCGGCTAGCTCCTCTTCCTCAGGGATATCGACGATGGAGAGCGCACCGCTCATCGTGGTTCCAATGTACGGGTAAGGGAGCATTTTCTTGACGATCTTCTCCACATCGTCCATTTTCTCTTCATCCGCATTTTCGCCGTAGAAAGGGTTTGCCTTCGATTGATTCCCTTTGCCGACGCCGACCAAAAGCCTTTTTCCATCCGGCGTGACGGAAACCGCCGTGGGATACCATCCGGTCGGAATAAAGCCGAGGACTTGGCTTTGGCGCGGTACCGAGATGTCGATCACTGCGATACAGTTGTTATCCGCGTTGGCCACAAACAATCTTTCTCCGTCAGGCGAAACCGCCACTGCATCCGGAGTGCTCCCTTCGGGCGATTGCGGGAAGAGGCTCGTATAGATCGTTTCCACAACGGTTCCCCGTTTGGTATCGACGACCCATACTCCGTTCGACGAAGCGCAAGCCACAAACAAACGATCATCGGAGGGATGAAAGACAATTTGGTTCGGATGTTCTCCGACCGGGACGGTTGCGACCACCCGCCATGCCTCAGGATCGACGACACGCAGTCGCCGTTCCGACCAGTCGCTGATATAGAGGAGCCCATTTCGAGGAGACTTCTGAACATCATAGGGTCGACCACCTAATTCGAGCGTTCGCAGTGGTACTCCGTCGATCTGTTCGGACTTGGGACTATCTGAAAGATCGTATTCGACCAATTCCCCCTTGTTGATGTTCAATGCCAACAATCGGTTGCGCGAACGATCAATACTCAGACCACTCTTGAATCCGTTTTCTTTGAGCATCTTGCCGCGGAGTGCTGCAAGTTCGGCTTGGCTCATCTTAAGAACGTCGGGCTCTCTCTCTGACTGGAGCGTGATTTGATTGGCATCGATTCCGTAGTGATGCAACCTTCCCAATCCACCACCCGACCAAAAGAACTCCGACTCATCGCTGGACATCGCCAACCCGAACCAACTTTGGTGTGCCTTGTCCTTAGACAGAATTTCGCCAGATTCAAGGTCGACCAGGGCGACCGTGTGCGTGTTGAAGCCATTGGTGGTAATCAACGCCCGACGACTATCGCTGAGAGGAACAATGTTCAAAAGCAAATCATTGGTCGTGATTTGTCTTCCGGCAGGAGTGAGATGCCAACCGTTTGGCAGCAAAAAACCGGTTTCAGTGGGTCCGGCAAAGCGATCGGAACGCGGGGCGCTCGCTTCTTGGGAACGACAAACGACGGTGGAGCAAAAGAGCATCCATCCGCAGACCATACTTTGCAATGCGCGCCGTGCGGCGAAGCGTTGGGGATGTTTCATAACTCGCTCTCGATAAAGACGCTCAGTACTCGATAAAGACGCTCAGTAGAGGGGTAGTTCCCTGTACGAATTCAAAAGCCTGACACAGGTCGACCAAAGTGACCATCAATCTATCGGGGCACGGGCAACTGAGTAGGTTTCGGTCGATTTAGTTTCCGTGAAGTTCCATGCGTTCAAGTCCGCGCGCTACCACCCATCGAATACGATTTCGGATCACTGGATCGACAGTAGACGATTCTTTTCTTGATAACGCATTGCATATCGAACGAACAAGTATCCTCGAATCCATTCACCTGTCGTCCCATGCACTCGAGCGCGCGATGCATCGCCCCCGTTGGAGATGCAGGCCCAGCCACATGGGAAACGCTCCTGGTTTGGGGAGCTGATGGTATCCAGACCGATCATCCCGAAGCCTTGATCCAGTTGCTCGTGAATCGGAAGTAGCGATCACTTTACGGAACTCGCAGTTGCGAAAGGATTTTGGGGATGCAACAGCATTCGCAGAAAGTTTTGTTCCGATGCATTGGCTTGCAACGGGGAAACGCGGTACAGGCTTACGATCCGAGATGCGATTAATCGCCGATGACTTGGCCAATCCGAAGCAGATTGCCATCCGGATCGACAATCGCAAATTCCCGCAGGCCCCATGGCTTATCTTCCAGGATATCGATGCGAGGGATTCCCGCGCGAGTCAATCCGACCCCTAAGAACGCTTGATACATCGTCTCGACATCTAAGACCCGTAGATAGCAACCTGAGAATGAATCGGCTGGAACGAGTTCAACATGTTTGAAGAAGTGAAGTTCGATCGACCCACGTCGGAGAATCGCGTAGTCGCGGTTGAATTCGTGTGCGCCTCCTTCAAAACCTAACCGATGATAAAACTCCACGGTCGCATCGATCGAACGGCTTGGCAGAGTTGGGATGGCGAGATCATGGTCGTGCATCTTGATGGCGACTTTCTAGCATGGCGGTGGAGGGATCAAACGATTCGATCAATCCCTATCCTTTGGGCAACGAACAAATTTCGCTACGTTGGATCGAAGGCATCGTATTCATGCCATCGTACCTTCTTTCGTGTCATTACTTCCTATTCGTGCTTAGCCATTTTTTTGCTTGTAAGCCTTAAAAAGATCTTCAACAAGCACTCCGTTGATCTTCATTCCGGAAGTATTCACATTGGAGATCTGAACGTCCGTCATATTGACATTGTGGAAGTGGGCCTTGGACAGATTCACATTTTCAAACGTGGCTTGACCCAGATTGACGTCGTCAAATACGGCCTCTCCCAGGCACACATCGCGAAATCGTGATCCACTAAGGGCGGCATGTTCTGCCAGATGCTTTCCGGACTTGATCGTGGTTTCCATAGTCGCATCTATATCCTAGCTGAGGTCCCAATTACCGAGTCCAATGGAGACCCATATTCTCGTTACTGCCCGACGATCGAGCCTATGTCGGTCCAAACCGTAGTTTCAGCAGTTGGCTCTGTCGAGAATCTTACGATGGCGTATCGCGACCAGCAATTCCACCTTCGTATACTCTAGCCCCTCCGAAACTCACTTTGAGTCGAATGAAACTCGTTGCAAACGCATAACGACGATTTCCGAATACTCCCGAATCGACACGATGGCAAGGATCGCAAAAAACGTAACCTACGCTAAATCCTGGTACCCAGTGATACATTTGGCTTACGCCATTCAGGGCAATTCGTGGCTCTTCAATCGATTCGGTTTCATCCTGCGTCGAGTGGTTCCAATCCTTCGCGAAATCGACAGCCGCAATCAGCATAGTGGGAACGTTCGACGTCATGAGATTTTGATCGGGAATTCGCCGCTGCCCAGGCCCGGCGGGCAATACGTCGGCATGCGTCTTAAGATCTTTGCTTACATCCGCCTTTCCGGTTTAAATATTTCCGTGCCTCGAAAGAAATCGCTACCAACTCTCTTCAAGGAGCACGAAGGAGTTCGTCGCAATCACGCGACAGAACTGGCCGAGGATTATGTCGAGGCGATCGCGGATCTCATCGATCGCGGATCTCATCGAGCGCGATGGCCAATGCCGACTGACCGAAAGTGCCAAACACTTTGCGGTCAGCCATGTGACCGCCAATCGCACGGTGGCACGCCTGAAAAAATCGGGGTTGGCTACCAGCAAACCGCATGGCCCGATCGAGTTAACAATGGCCGGCTTCAAACTGGCGGAAAAATCGAAAAGGCGACATGCGATCGTCCTTGCGTTTCTCGTCGCGTTAGGTGTCAGCCCAGCCATCGCCCGAATGGATGCCGAGGGAATCGAACATCATGTCAGTGACGAAACGTTGCAGCACATGCAAGCCTATTCCAAATGGAAATCAACGAAACCTCGATCCCCCAAGCCATAACGCGGCGGGTTGAGAGATGCGTTGTTGGATCAGGGCCGAAGAAACGTGTCGAACTCCTTTGGCATACGTTCCTCGATCGGCAAGACCGGAACCGGATGCCCCGTAGGATAGAGCTTGATAATGGTCCCTTTGCGATAGGCTTCGTACAGTCGCGGCACCGAGAAAGTCATCTGCAATCCTCCACAGCCATATCCAATGGGCAGTTCCTTGCGCTCGATAAGTTTGACCCCAAACATACGATCGGGAACGCTTTGGCCTCCGTTGGGTTCCCACATGCCCAAAGCCGTTGTCGCTGCAGCAAAGTCGTGGACTTGATCGACTTTCCATTCTTTCGCTACGTCATTCCAACCCGTTTCGAGCAGTGTCACGGTAATGGTTTTCTTGACATCATCGACTTCGTCGACTCGGAGAGGAAATCCGCGATCCCGTAGATAGCTTTGAAAGCGTTGGTATTGCTTGAACGTTGCGAGAGATTGGCTTGATTCGTCCAACCAAACCTCGGTGCAGCGTGTGATCAGTGGCGGCCCTTCATAGAATTTACGAATGAAGTTCGCTTGAATGGTTTGGCCAACCGCAAGATCCGACGCTGCGACGATCCGATCACCCAGATACCAGGATGTCTGGTCGTTGAATGAGAAGGTGATCGGCGTTTCCTCGAACGGACTGGCGATCGAACTTCCCACGGTCCATTGTGGCTCGTAAGAGGAAGGGTTCGACTTCGTCTGGGGAACAGATACCGCTTGAAAGGTTTTTTTTGCGGCGTCGATCGATTCGACTCGAAATCCTCGCTGCTGAAAGGCCTGGACGCTAAAGCTGTCGCTCACGCGAAGCACATAGCGAGGCAACTGGGTCGCTTCGTCACCGTATCCCCATATTTCGACCATGGTTCCTGGGGGTATGTCTCGAAGTGCAGCAGGTGCACCGCGATAGAAAATCGGTGCGGCGGGATGAAGCTCAAAATCGATCATGCGATCGCGCGATTCCAATCGCAACACACCCTTGCGATGGATCGGATCTAGCGAAACCAAACAAGCCCATTGCCGCGACTCGGAATCGGGCGGCGGGAACTCATGAGGTGGAATGATTTGGTCCCCTTTGGTTCTCAAAGGGACAGGAACGGTGCGGTAAACACTTTGCGCATCGGCCGTTTTAGGCCAAGGAGACGCGGCGATACCTAGCATAGATAGGAGAAACAGCAACGATCGCATCAGCTGACGATCTCCGCAATCGGACCGGTACTATCGACGAAGGATTCGGTTTCGACTTCCATCTTTTGCAACATCGTCAAAAGCAGATTGGAAAGGCGTGCATTAGGATCCTGGGGCCGGAAGCATAGATTGACAAAGTCCCCATAGGCAAGCGAATCATAGGCCCCGATCTTTGGCAAGTTGTAATCAACGTGCTGACCATGGCGTATTCCGAGTCCTTTGCCACCGGCAAAGACAATGGGCAAGTTCGCATTTCCATGGCTGTGTCCATACGACATACCGGAACCGAAAAGGATCATAGTCTGATCGAGGAGCGTGGACTCCTCTTCACGAATCGAATGCAACTGGTCCAAGAAGTAGGCGAACTGTTCCACCAAAAATGTATCGCTTCGTGTCAACGTGGCTTTGACGTCGGCAACTTCGTTGTGATGCGAAAGCTCGTGGCGCGTCTGCTTGATGTTAATCTCAGGTATCGCCAGCGCATTGCCTTCGGTGCCGCTAGCATAGGTCACGACCCGGGTCATGTCCGTCCGGAGTGCCAACAGGATCAAGTCGTAGAAAGTGCGATAGAAATCGCCCGCTTGCTCTCGCGATACATTGCGTTGGAATCGCGAGCCATCGACGGCCGGTTTGGGTTTGTCCAACCACTGATCGAGCCGCTCGAGCCGCTTCTCCACGTCGCGAACGGAATTCAAATACTCGTCAAGTTTGGCACTGTCCTCACCACCAAGCTTTCGGCGCACGTCCCCAGCGCTCTCCATCACCGCATCCAGAACGCTGCGACGCCGAAGCAAGATAGCGCGCTGTTCTTCGATCCCATTGGAATTAACACCAAACAATCGATCGAATACCGTTCGCGGATTGTCTTCCGCCGGAAGGGGGGCACCATCACGCGAGTACGCCAGCGTCGAGGTGTTGTAAGGCTGTCCGACCCCTCCCGCGATTGACAGTTCCAACGATGGAAATCGCGTCGAATCGGCCGTTTTCTCCGCCATCAATTGGTCGACCGAAACGAGGTTACGATATTTTTCCGAGCCGCTGCCATTCGTGAGAGGGGCTGCCGTGAGCCACGAATCCGCGCACACATGCTGTTGATTGAGCGCATTAGGATGGTGCAATCCCGAAAAGGGGGTGATGTTCTGACGGTGCCGTTCCAGCGGGCGGAGCGGAACGCTTAGTTCATACTCAATCCCCGCGCGAGGCATGCGCCATGTCTCGACGTTAACCCCATTCGGGATATAGACGAACACGGCCCGGCGCGGCAGCGAACTGGCATCACGGCCGCAAACGGGACGCATTGCATTGAGCATCGGCAGCGCCATAGCGACCCCAGCCCCACGCAAAAAATAACGTCTTTCCAACTGCCAGCTTTTCATTGCCATGGAGCACCTGCTGTTCATTCTTTCGTTTGGTTACCGCTGTCGAAACAATTCGCTCTCGATCAGCCTTTTCACTAACGACTGGACGCGATAGTCGTCGTCTCGGGACTGTTCGACAATGCGCTCGACCGCTCGCATGTCGCTAAACGTCAACCCTCGTCGCAAAGCATACGTGGCCAACACTTCGGTCCAGGCAAGGGCTATCCGGTCGATATCCCTCATCACACACTGCTTGAAATCGTTTGGGCCGATGAAGGTTCGACCATCCGGCAGCATGCCACTCGCGTCGATGGCAGGTGCATCCCCGGTACCTAGGGAGGAATCCTCGTTTGTCCTCCATCGTCCGATCGCATCGTAGTTGTCGAATGCCAATCCGAGGGGATCGATCTTTGCATGGCATGCGGCGCAGCTCGGGTTCGCGCGATGCGATTCCAGCTTGGCTCGCAGTGTGGTCTTGGGCTCATCGGGCATGGGGGTTGGAATGTTTCCCGCGTTCGGTGGCGGAGCAGGGGGGACCACTCCATAGATGACTTCGGATATCCATTTGCCACGATGAACGGGGCGATGTCGGAAACCGTCCGAGGTCAACAACAAGATCGAAGCTTGAGTCATGACACCTCCTCGATGCACGCCTATAGGAAGCTGCACTGGTTTCAAACTAAAGTCCGCGACCCCGGCGACGCCATAGTGGCTCGCAAGACGATTGTTTAACATCGTCCAATCGGAATCGATCAATTCACGTAGGCTTCGATTCTCTCGGAATACATGTGCAAAAAACTCCTGCGATTCGGCGACCATGCTCCGCTGCAGTCCAGCGTCGAAATCAGGATAAAGCTTCTTGTCGGGAGGGAATTTTCCAACTTCCTTCAGTCGCAGCCATTGCCTGGAAAAGTCCGTGGCAAAGCGACGTGATCGTGGGTCAGCCAGCATCCGATCGACTTGACTCGAAAGCCCCCCCGCCTGTTGCAATGCACCCTGTTCGGCCGCTTGGAGGAGCACTTCGTCAGGCATCGTGCTCCAGAGAAAATACGACAGTCGGGATGCGAGTTCGTAATCGTTGAGAGCATCCCGAGCCGGAACGGCGTTCAAATCCTGGGGTGCATGCTCGGTCGAAGAACCTTCCACCAGGAACAAAAACTCGTGCGAACAAAGAATGGCCAGAATCGCCTCGCGCACGCTGCGCTCGAAAGAGAGTCCCGTCTTTTGCGATTGAAGGACAATGTTAGTAAAGCGTCGAATTTCGGAGTCGGTCGCGGGACGTCGAAACGCTCGCCGAGCAAACCGTGACACGATCGCTTGCGCATGGGATTCGCTCTGATCACCCTCGAACAGGATTTCTTTCTGAGCGGCCGGCGGCCAAGGATCGATTACCGATTCGATGGTGAACCGATCTAATATCAACAAGGGAACATAGGGGGTTGCTGCGTCATCCGTGACCTTCTCCAGAAACGGAGATCTCCCTTGCTTCAATGATAAGAACAGATCGACGGCGCCACCCCGTTGATGGGGTTCGTAAGGTGAAGGTCCAGGTAGTTCGTTGCGAAGTACCAAGTCATGAGGACCCTTAGGGAGCCATACCAGTTTCTCGATCGTTTTCGGTTGGTCTTCCGGCGCATCGATATCTTCCTCGACCAACGTCCGATCGATCGTCGCGTCGTAGAGGACAACGTGCGGCACACTACCACCGACCGGGCGCAATCCGCTGGCTTGGATCCGAATACGAAACTGACCCGCGTAGGGGACTTGGATTTGATTCAGGCCTCCGACGTAATGTTTCCAATTATTGGCGGGGCCAATGAGCAAGCGATGTTTAGGCGTGTTTGGATCGCGTGCCAGTCGTCGTTGATAGTCGGACCAACTGATGATGCCCGGCGCAGTCCATTCGTAGCTCCACTTCTGAGGAGGTTCGGACAACGGCATGACTTGCTGGAGGGCTGATTCCGCGGCGGTGATCGCACGCTCGATGTGACTGGGCGTGAGAGACAGGATGGTTCCCAAACGCTCGATTCCATGCCAGCTTGGATCCTCGGGCAATCCACCGGGATCGCCGGGGTGGTACGTGTATCCGATCAGATCCTGCAGCGTGTTGACATACTCTTCGCGCGTCAATCGTTTGAAGGAGACTTGTTCCCGTTTCGCGTTCTGCACGGCATCCCAAGCCTGGAGACCATGCGAAATCCATTCCATCGCCGCGAATCGTTCGGAGGGATTCGGTTGCGATTCCTCCTTGGGAGGCATTTCTCCTGAATTGATACGCTCGTAGGCCCGTGCCCAAACCGTGCCAAAACTAGGAGACTCGGGATCCGAGGAGGCCGTATCCAATCGGAAATTCCCTTCTTGAAGATCGTTGCCATGGCAACGCAGACAGTGAGCCTCAAAGAAGGCGGGCTTGGTCTTCTCGGAAGGTTTGTCCTCGGCGAAAGTCATCGAGCAAGGCAATCGCGCGACGAGACCTGCGAACAAGATAAACACGCATAAGCCAACGACAGGACGCGTGACGGGATTCATGAATGCCAATCGCTCCTTGTTCGGACTGCGGTTTCGAGAATGAAACGTGAATCGATGCATCGATATCTCGGAGGGCAAGAAATCTCGACCATCCGGCGTGCGTTAGCACCCGGTTAACGCGGTTGCGATTGGACAACCGGACGCTAACACGTTCCGGCTGATGGGGCAATCAAACCAAACTGATTTTCATGCAGTGCAATCCCGATCAGCCGGTGTGTATTAGCACCCGGTTCATACGATGTCAGGACAACCGGACGCTAACGCGTTCCGGCTGATTGGGGAATCAAACCAAAATGTTTTTCATCCAGTCCAATCTCGATCAGCCAGCGTGCGTCAGCACTCGTTAACGCGATGTCTGATCAACCGGACGCAAATGCGATCCGGTTCATGTTGGCGACGCAAACGCGATCCGACTGATCGTTACTTTTCGATCGGCGTTTCTTCTTTGCCGTTGCGCAGGAACGGCTTGCGAACTTGTTTGCCCTCGACGGGAACGATTGGCCGTACCCAAATGTTTCGGAAGCGGACAGGATCACCGTGATCTTGCAACGAGATCGGTCCCTTCGGGCTATGCTTGCTGTACTGCGGTGGGCGGTTGAAGGGCGTGTCCCCTTTGAGTTCAAAATGGTTCTGGATAACAACACCGTTGTGCAGGACGGTGATGTAGGCGGCGGATTTTAGCGATCCATCGTCATTGAATTTGGGTGCAGTCCAGAGGATATCGTAGGTGTTCCAGTCCCCCGGTTTTCGTGTGACGTTCACCATCGGCGGAGTTTGTTTGTAGATCGCGCCCGCTTGGCCATCGAAGTAGGTTGGATTTTCGAAAGAGTCGAGGACTTGCAATTCGTAGTTCCCCATTAGGAAGACACCGCTGTTGCTGCGGCCTTGGCCTTCTCCTTTGGGAGGTGTCGCCGAGGACCATTCGATGTGGACTTGGCAATCGCCAAACTCATCGACGCTAGTGATCGAACCGCGTCCAGCGACCATGGTATCTCCGTCGATCTTCCAGTTGTCCGCGCCTTTCCAGTGCGAAAGGTCTTTACCGTTAAAGAGAATCACGGCATCGGATGGAGGGCCGTCATCGGTTTTGCTGGTCACAACCGCAGGTTGTTTCCATTCGATTCCATTGAGATACTCTTGTGCATCAGCGCTGGCACCAGAAATTAGGGTTGCCGCGAGCGAGGATGCAATGGATGCCAGCCGAGCCGTGAAGCGTTGTTTGCAAATCAAAGCCATGGGAAGAACTCTTTCAAGGAAGGAGGTAGGTAGAGGGAACGCAAGGGATCCAGCGCGCCGTGCGGCCAAGGCGGGAATGGTGATCGAAGCGATTCGATGCCGCCAAGCTAGAATACCACGGGAGAATCCTCCTCGCAAAACCAGAAAGGGAATGCGTTCCAGATTCGGACACCGACCGATCGTTTTCAATTACAATCAGTCCAGCCGTGTCATGGCCATGTCTTGGATTTCGACGTTCGTCGCCGAAGGCCAGACTTTGCTTCAACCAAGCTCCTCGCGCAATCCGCCGAATGGCATTCGTTTCGCCTTCGACCGAAGCCGATGGTCCCTTCCCGATTTGTCCCCTCACCTGCACAACCCTCTCCTAAATATCATGTTCTTGTTTTCATTTCGCCGATCGACTTTTTGGACCATGAGTATTGCCTTGCTCGTTGCAGGGACGCTTGTTTCAGGTTCAGCATCTGCTTTCCAAGCTCCGGAAGCCAGTCCACCCGCCAGCCCCGTCATTCAACCCGGGGATCGCGTGGTGCTGATCGGAGGTGGATGGATTGAGCGAATGCACAATCACCCGTGGCTCGAAGCTGCGATCACGCTCCAAGTTCCCGGAGTCACCTTCCGCAATATGGGATGGAGCGGCGATACAGTGCATGGCGATGCCCGCGCGGTTTTTGGAGCGCGGCCCGATGGTTACCAACGCTTGCTCCGCGATTTGGATTATGCGGCTCCTAAAGTCGCGTTGGTCAGCTACGGCGAGAACGAAGCCTTCGGCGGAGAATCGGAGCGTTCCGAGTTTGTGGCGGGCTACGAAAAACTGATCAAAGACCTTCGTCGACATGATTGTCGCACCGTGCTCATCATCCCCCGTCGCCACGAGAACGCTGGACCGCAGTATCCCGACCCCAAAGCCTACAACGAGAACTTGTCGAAGCTAGCGGACGAAATTCGCAAATTGGCTCGGGACCAAAAGTGCGGATTGATCGACCTGGAGAACTTTGAGCCAAACGGGAAGTTCACCAACGAAGGGATTGCTTGGAACGATGAAGGCTATCGACGCAGCGCCGATGAAATCGTACGGCAATTAGGTTTGCGACCAGCAGGCTTGGAACAGATTGCGTCCAAGCAACCCGAAGCGTTGGAAGAGTTGCGAGCCGCCATCAAGAAAAAGAACGAATGGTTCTTTCACCGCTATCGCCCTCAGAACGAAACCTATCTCTTCCTCTTTCGCAAACATGAACAAGGCAACAACGCTGTCGAAGTGGAAGAGATGGAAAAGTTCGTTCGCCAAGGGGAAGAGAACATCGTTGCCTGGCTCAAGCAACATAACCTCTTGCCTTCGCAATAATCGAATCTCACTGCACTTCATTTCTAAGTGGTTCGCGAGTCGAACCGCTTGAGCCGTCCTTCCCTCCCAATCACGATTCCAACACGTTGGAGTAACCCACCGATGACAACCTCTCCTGTTCGACGTCACGCTGTTCATTCATCTCTCAAAACCCAACTCATTCGTTGTCTAGCGCTCGGATCTGTGCTCGGATCGAGTTTCTTGGGTCACGCTCGGGCCGATGAGCCTCTTTGCATTGAAAAGCCGTTGGCCATTCGATGGCAGGTCTTGCCACTGGCGCTCGATGCCAACGAAGGCTGTGCGATCGGGGATGTCGATGGCGATGGTAAATCCGATATCGTGGCGGGTAGGCATTGGTATCCAAGTCCATCGTTCACGCCGCGCCCCTTGCGAAACATCGAAGACTGGAACGGCTACATTCAAAGCAACGGCGACTTTCTGCTCGACGTCAATCGGGATGGCCGTATCGATGTCATTGCGGGGAGCTTTGTACCGACAGAACTGGCGTGGTACGAAAATCCAGGCGCTGAAGGTTTGCGATTGGGACACACCTGGAATCGCAATCTATTCGTCGATACCAAAGCGACTGAAAATGAAGCTCAACTCATGCATGACATCGACAAGGATGGCATTCCAGATTGGGTCGTGAATAGTTGGAACACCAAAAATCCATTGACCATTTGGCGATTTGTCGACAACGGAAATCGCGATGGCAAAGGCTCGAGTTACGCGCTCGAGCAGAAAGTTATCGGCAAATCAGGGAACCAGCATGGCATGGGCGTCGGCGATATCAACGGGGATGGTCGCGACGATGTCCTCGTTGGGCATGGCTGGTACGAACAGCCTGAGAAGCCGTGGGAAGGAGACTGGAAGTTCCATGCCAATTGGAACATTCAAGGGAGCATTCCAATGATCGTGGTGGATCTGGATCAGGATGGCAAGAACGACATCCTCGTTGGAGCCGGCCATGATTATGGGCTCTACTGGTGGCGACAGACAGGCAAGAGCGCGGATGGATCGATTGAGCTGGAGAAGAAATTGATCGACAACGGATTTTCGCAGCCCCATGCGATCGCCCTGGCAGATTTGGACGGGGACGGCCGGGATGAAATCATCACAGGCAAACGTTACTACGCGCACAATGGGGGTGATCCAGGGGGACAAGACATGCCCGAAATCCATGCTTACTCTTACGTAAATGGTCAATTCACCAAGTCCCCCATCGAGCGCGGGCACGTCGGTATCGGCTTGCAAATCGCAACGGGGGATCTCAATGGCGATGGTCGCATCGATGTGGCTGTTGCAGGCAAGAGCGGAACCCACGCGCTTCTCAATTTGCCCCCCAAATAATTTTTGTTCTGCGAAACCCATCGATGACAACCGCTGTTCACGAAACCTCACGCAAGATTATTGCCAACGTCGAGCAATGCATCGTTGGCAAGCGCAAGCAACTGGTGCTCTCGCTGGTGTCGTGGTTTTCTGGCGGACATATCTTGCTGGAGGATGTCCCGGGCGTTGCCAAGACGATGTTGGCCCGGGCGTTGGCGGCCAGTGTGGGTGGATCGTTTAAGCGGGTGCAGTGCACTCCCGATCTGTTGCCAGGGGATATCACCGGCGCGTCGATCTTCAATCAAAAGACAACGGAGTTTGAGTTTCGACCCGGCCCGGTCTTCGCAAACATCTTGCTCGCGGACGAAATCAATCGAACCACCCCTCGAGCCCAGTCGGCTCTGCTCGAAGCAATGGCCGAAGCGAGCGTGACCGTCGATGGCAAGACGCATCGCTTGCCACCACCGTTCCTCGTCATCGCGACGCAAAACCCGATCGATCATGAAGGAACTTTTCCGCTCCCCGAAGCCCAGCTTGACCGCTTCTTTATGAAGTTCACATTGGGGTATCCTTCGATGGAGGATGAACTGCGGATGCTGCAGCTACTCGAGCGGCAGCATCCCATCGATTCCCTTTCGCCCGCAGTCTCTTTGCAAGAGCTCTTAGAAGCCCAACGTTTGGTCAAAGAAGTTTTCGTCGATCCCAAAGTCCGCCAGTACATGCTGCAGATCGTGCATGAAACACGCGGCAATGAGAACTTGGCACTTGGAGGAGGGCCCCGTGCCTCAATCGCCTTGTTTCGAGCTTCGCAAGCCATGGCAGCGATTCGAGGTCGCAATTTCGTGCAGCCGGACGACGTGAAGCGAATTCTCAGTCCGGTGATTAGCCATCGACTCATTCTGCGTCCGGAAAGCCGACTGCGACGCATTACCGCCGAACAGGTACTGGATGGGATCGTGGCAGAAATCGCGGTTCCAACGTTAGACGAACCTGCGCGGTGAACGATGGCCATCGTACCGATCATCACCTTGCTGTTGCTGCTGGGCATGCTCACGGGTGCAAATCTCTTTGCGCTCGGAGCGAGCACCTTTTTGATCGCCATTCAGTTGGCCCGATTTTTGTCCAACCGTTGGGCGCAATCCATCACCATCGAGCGCCAACAGAATCAAACGGAGATTCAAATCGGCGAAGTTTTTCCCGTCGGCCTTCAAATCAAAAACACCAGTGGTTATTGGATTCCGTGGTTGCTGATCGAAGATCGTCTCTCGAAGGTGGCGTTAAAACTGCCTCCTCCTGCGTTGGAGTTGATTGGACGCTCGGCGCGACTGCAATGGTTTCGGCCACGACAGGTTTCGTTGATGACCTACACCCTCCGCGGATTGCGACGAGGCTATTTTCAAATCGGACCATCGATCATTGAAACCGGAGATCTGCTCGGACTGCATCGCAGCTATCGCGTCGTCAGCCAGCCACAATATCTGGTCGTACTTCCGAAGCTCATCGAATTGCAAGGGATGGAGATTTCCAGTCGCAGGCCGATGGGTGATTTGCGAGTGAACGATCGAGGCATGGAAGATCCGACCATGATGGTCGGCATTCGTCAGTACATCGCCGGGGATCCTATTAACCGTGTCCATTGGAAAGCAACCGCGCGGACCGGTGTATTGCACACTCGGATGTTTCAACCCACCTGCATGCAGGGGGCCATGATCCTCCTCGATCTGCACGTGGCTACAAATCCCGAGCAGCACGAACCGGTCCGGACTGACCTAGCAGTCACGGCCGCAGCTTCCATCGCCAACATGCTGTACCACATGGGCCAACCGTTTGGACTGGTGACCAACGGTCGCGACGCGGCCGATCGCATGCGCGAGATTTCTACGGAAAATGTATTCACCGATCGCAATGCCGCCACCCGCAACATCGACATGAGGCAAAAGAACGATCGCATCCGGCCGGTCGTCTTGGGTGCTCAGCGCGGCCCGGAGCATTTTGAAGAATTGCATCGGATGCTGGCCCGCGTCGAACGGACCGATGGACTTCGGCTCAGCGATTTGTTAATGGAAACCCAAAGCCGTTTGCCGCGCATGATGTCGCTGATCGCGATTGTGCAGCAGATCGACGACGCGGGTGCCTTGAGCTTAGCCATGCTCCGGCGCCGAGGTTTTGCGATCACCGTGATTGTCAATCAAGTCGACGAAGCCTACATGGACACGGCGGCCCGCTTGGTGGCTCACAACATCCCAACATTGCCCCTTCACGACGAAACATCCATCGCGACCGTCTGCCGCAAGTGGATGATGGCGGGTCAGTTGTAGCAGGAAGGACGACGTTATCAGCGCGCGATGGGAATCGCCACATTGCGTCCAATGTCTGATCGAGCTAGAAGACGAGCGAGTGCCGGAGGCACGGAAAGAACAATCTGCCGGTGGGTCTCGCCCACCGGTGTTTCTCCACCCTCGACGCAATAGTGCCGATAGGCACGGCAGGACCTACAATCATTCGACACGTCATGAACGACCTGGCATACTGCATTCTCACCGCCCCTGCCGGGGCTCGCGGTCAATAGAGGGATCAAGTCCGGTGGCCATTGGCCACCGGCATGGGATCTTGTCGGCCCATCCGGGCCTTATCAACCAGGCCATATAAACGGTGGTTTGCGATCGGATGGCTTGATTGCAAATCGATGGTTGAGAACAGTGCATGGACATCCGTATCCGAGCAGTGCGAATCGTAAGTCCTCAATGGTGGAGCAGAAGAGGGTTTTGAGCCCATGGCTTATCGCTACATCATTAATTCAGACGGAGGTCGGCCAAAGTCGGTCGAGGATGCTTGTTGCCGGGCACCCTCCCGAGACCACCATACATGCGGTTCCGCATACGACGGTTCAACAACGAAAATCTCGCTCCTGTACCGCCTAACATGCGGTCGAGATATCTTTCCGGCGATGATTGGCAAGGGCTTGACGGCGATATCTACCGGGTGCTTTCCATACTCCTTTTTTCGGCACGCACGGCTATAATTCTACTATAGTATCACTCAACGACATTTTGATTTCCGCACAGGCATTGCCGTCTTCCGATCGAGCTCGATTGATCGCCTCCCTGTGGGATACTACTTCCCCAGAAGATTGGGTTCGACCCAACGCGGACTGGGTTGGTGAGGCAAATCGACGTAGTCACGCCTTCGATGTTGGCGAAGAGACTGCCTCAAACTGGCTTGATGCACGAAAACGAGCAAGGAAGGCGGCTGGAATAGATGAAGACTAACGTCGTCATCTATTCCAGCGCGGAAAGAGAGTATACCGAGTCTCGATGAGTTTGTGAAACTAGACCATGCGCCGCTTCTTCCAGATCGCAATGAATATCATCCTTGCACCCATTTGGATCCTCATTGCCGGTGTTGTGTTGTTGGCGTTGTTGGTGATTTATATCCCCGTTATGTGTTCCGCATTTGTCGCCGGCCGTCGCTGGCGCCGTGCGTTGCGGATCGCTGGGCGCACGCAATCCCCATACGCTTTACTTCGTAGCCAGGTTTCTGGAACCTTGATCGTCGATTGCCCATCGCTCGGATGGAACACGACATACTGCTGGTGGACCCCTGACGACATCCAATCACTTGCGCCGATTTCTATGCCCACGGACGAAGATCGACGCAACACATTCAAGTCGAGGGATGATGGCAAACTATCTCATCCATTCGATAGGTGGGTATACGAACGGTACTTGGCGCAGGAAACGGGTACTGCGATTCTTTTGTCAACGCGCCGGGGGGACAGACTTGCAACAAAATTGCATTTCAAATTTCCATCGCACAAGATCATCTGGTCATGGTCTGGGCCATGTGAAATGGACCTAGATCAACAGAATGAACAAAGCGAGGAATAACCAAATGGTGCACCGAAGTCGCTTAAATCGCGGGTTTTGAAATCAAGATTTTTTTGGCGGCGACTCGTTTACTGCCAGCGTTCTGATTTTCTAGTGCTCGAGGACGTCGTGTCGGATTAGTGGACATTAGTGCGAATTAGTGTTCCTCACTTGATTGCATGATCACCAGAAGGTTTGGAACACGAATCGAAGGCAGAATGGACACTAATCACTTTCCCATTGCGCCGGGTTCGTTTTGATTGCTGCGGCGTTTGATGAAAGGTTGCCTTGACGCGGCGAGTTGGAGGCGGAGCCTCCGGGGCAGTGCGTTCCACGGCAGGAACCATGGGACGAGATGGGGGATTGGTATCCGTCCGGGGGCGATGCGTTATTCGGCTAGTCGATGAATTGTGTTATGGATCTTTCCCTCGGCTTTACGGCCTGATTGGGTTTGGAAGGCATAGCTTATTTGCATACCCCACGTCGGTGCGATCCCGGCAATATGGATCATCACCCGTTTGCCATCCTCCGAGAGATCGACCTTGGTGACTGGCAGGCTGTGTTGGTTGATATGCTCCGAACCGTAATTGGCGGTTCGCTTGAGCCCCCAAACTTCGATCTGTACTTGGCTCTTCTCCATCGATTTGGGATCTAAGGGTTGGGCGAATACCAATTCGATCCCTTCTTCTTTGGCATGAAGTTCGATCGGCAAGGTCGTGACGGCATCGGTTTTTCGCAAGCGATACAACCCACCCGGCGCGGTTGCGTTTCCAGCCCATGAAAACATGCCGCACACGATCAAGCTGTGATCCTGAGGATGCAATCGACCGCGCATGATGCCGGTCGGAAACGATGGGATGGGGAGTTCGATCATTCCGGCCTGTCGAATACCATCGATCGCTTCATGGAGCACCAGAAAGATTTTTCCGTAGCCGTAGGAGAGGTTGAACAAGCTTCCATCAAGCTCCTGCCAAGCCGGACTGTCGAGCCATAGAAGTTCCGCGGGAGAACGATCGAAGGCATTGGTGATCCAGCACAGAGGGGCTTCCATGGCATCATCGGAGGGATCGGTAACATCGTGATAGCCGAACATATTGCCATAGAATTTAGGCTTCGACCCAGGATCCACCGTCACCCAGTTGATGCGGTTCTTCGGATTCCAGAAACCTTCTTGATCGGTGACGATAAAGGAACCATCCGGATTCAAACAGACGCCATTGGCTGCTCGAAATCCCGTGGCCAGGATATCGGTCTTCGATCCATCGGAAGCGACGCGGAGCAACGTGCCATGCTGGGGCACGATGGCTTTGAGGGCATGCCTGCCCGATTTGGCATAGTACAGATTGCCATCTTCGTCCGCTTGCAATCCCATCGCAAACTCGTGGAAATGTTCAGTGACTTGATGGTCGTTATTGAAGCACTCGATGAACTCCGCCTCTCCATCTCCATTGAGATCGCGCAGGATCGCGATTTGGTCTCGGCAAGAGACATAGATGGTGTCGTTGAGGATTTTTAAGCCCAGAGGTTGGTAGAGGCCGGCCGCCATGCGCCGCCAGAAGAGCTTATTTGTTTCGGGGGATTCGCGGACATGCCAGACATCCCCATCCCACGAACAAACAGCCATGCTGCCATCGGAGAAAAAGTCCAAGCCGGTGAATCGCATCTGTGCCAGCCAAGGATTGGAGTCGGGCCAAGTTAGCCCTTCGACTCGGAACTCCTCGTTGCGATGCGCAGCAGCAATCTCGGTTTCGAGGATCTGTGGCCAGTGTGCGGGACTTCCGTGGATCATGGCCTGAAGGTCAAAATCGGATTCTTCGATCATGGCGGAGACATCGGCCGATTGGGTATCGCGGTCACCAGAAATCCAAACCGCGAGTTGCATCGACGTTTCCGAGGGTGCCAAGGAGACGCGCACAGAGTTTTGTTCTTGGAACGAATCGATGGCAGAGAGGGGACCGATCACCCCGAAGCTTCGGTCCGGAAGCTGCAAACTCCAACCCTGACGTCGATCTTGATCGGATCGATGAGGACGCTCGGTTGGCCTTATCAAGGAAGGAGAACTCAGTGAAGCGGATTCGTCGTCTTCCAGATCCGCGACACGAAACGCCAGGGTTTCGGTATGCGGAGCAACATTCAGAATACGAACGAGGATAGGCTCCCCCGATTCTTTTTCGGTCCATTGCATGGGAGTCTCGAGGATCTCTGTTCCTCCGATGGTGTACGAGACAATGGTTCGCGAGCCATGCGTATAGGTCCCGCGAAATTTCCCCCATTCTTTGGGTAGCGGACCATAACGACGATCGTCTCTCCCCAGCACGCGTTGGTCGTCGTTCCAGGAATGGGAGGTCGGCTCGGCCCAGCCTGGCCCAACGGCGTTGGCAAAAAGTGTACGGCCGACGATGCGCGGGTGGATGCCATGTTCGCCGTTGAATTGGATGTCTCGCCAATCGATGAAGCGAGCGTTGGGTTTTTCGGGATCGACGGTCCATCCGGCTGCCCAACGCAACGTATCTGTGTCGAAGACCATCCATTGATTGCCTCGGGCAATCCCCCCAGGGCCAGGATCGAGTCGCATTGCGATCCCTTTGTACGCAATATTGAGTTTGTCTCCAGGGACTTCGTAGCAATGGGCGAGATGGTTGCCGTAGTCCATGGCGCTCCAAACCTCGATCGGACTCGGTTCGGGCCCTCGGGTGTCGCCACGAGGCAATTGGGATACGTAGTCAGTATCGATGGGTAATAGATGGATGTTCGGGTTGTCCTTCATGAACGCCTCGCGAATGTAATGGATCACATCGTACTTCTGAGATGGGACCATCCACGATTGCGCGGGCATGAATCCGAAGCCATGGGTCAAGGTTCGATACAGCGAGAGTGGATCGCTGCCGTTTTTGAATTTACCTTCGGCAAAGCGAAGAGCCGTTGGCAGGGATCCGAGTTGATCTCGCGTGCCATGGCAATTGGCGCAAACGCGCCGGTAAATGGCTTGCCCGCGTTCCAAAGAATCCTGACCCCATGTGCTGATCAAGCCCGCATGATCGAGATGCGATTCGTATTCCGGGATCTTGAGCACCAGCAGGGAGTCGGCCGGCTTGAGTTCCACCGCCCGCTGCGGTCCACCATCACGTATCTCGATCAAGTACTTGACCAGGTCGAGGAACTGTTGCCGGTTGCTGAGCAAATTGACTTGTCCACTGGGCATCATCGATTCTTTCGAGAGTTGGGACTCCGAGATCATCGAACGAGGGATGGAAACGGTTTGCCCGTTGGCTAGCCGCAATTGCAGTTCGGTTTCGGAGGAGGGCAATGCGATGCCCGTGATGACTTCATCATCGCTTGTTTTGACGATTCGCGTTTCAAAGCCTTGGCGAATGGATCTTGATGGATACAGCAGGGATTCGACCAATTCAGAATCGGTCGGACGAGCCGCATCGAACCGAGAAAGATCGGGTCCGATGGCTGGGTTGGCTCTGTCATTGCCAGCGGTTTCATTGCCTGGGGCATGACAACGAGAGCACGCCAGGGAGGGTTGATAGAAGATCAGTGCCCCGCGGGAGGCGTCACCATAGAGGACGGCGTCTTGCGCGAGTTGAGTCGGCGGGATGGCTTGCAACTCCCCTTCCAAGGACGGATTTGCTGGAGTCTGGGCGAATGCGAATCCGCCGATGCTCAGCGTTGCCATCACAAAAAAAAGAGCGGATCGAGCGAGCGTCGATGCGTGCCGATGAAGCGTCGTCGATAGCGAAGTTGAAGGGCAGGTCATGGATTACCGAAAAGTAGTGGCGTCAGATCGTGGGGAATCGAAATAGTGTACCCACGGACGCTGTTCCATTCCATGAAAAAGGCCCGTTGCAATGAATTCATCGCGACGAGCCTTAGAAATACCTGCGGACGAATGATGACAACGAGCATCCGAGCGCGACCGTGTTGCGATCGATCGTGAGCTAGCTCACAATCTCGACCGTTCCGTGGTTATCGCAATGGCCTTGATGTTGGTGATGGAGATGGCCATCGACCAGATAATCGACGTGATCGCCGTGAGGAACGGCCGGGTGTCCACAGTCAGGGCCATGGACGTGGTCTGCTGCATGACCGCCGCACGCGTGGCCACCCGTGCAATTGTCCGGATGGGTGGCGTCGACATCGAGCGAATGCTCTTCGACCACTCCTTGGGATGTTTGATGGTGTAAATGGCCATCGTGCAAATAGTCCACATGATCACCATGTTGAATGGCGGTATGGCCGCACTGAGCACCGTGAACGTGTTCGTGATTTTCGTGATTATGAGTCATGGCAAAGGTTCCTTGGAAGGGAAAGGGACAACAGATCGTCGAGTGTGAACTAATCGTCGAGTGTGAACTACTGGAGGACTAATGATCGTGCTCAGCACCATGAGCGAGACCATTGGCGATGAGTTGAGAAATATGGTTGTCTGCTAGGGAATAGTAAATGTGTTTGCCTTGACGCCGTGCTACGACGATGCGATCGGCGCGAAGGAGTTTGAGGCGTTGGGAAATGGCGGGCAAGTTATCTTGAAGTTGTTCGGTCAATTCGGTGACACACATTTCACGCTGAGCCAGCAGGCAAAGTAAATTCAGGCGACTGACATCCCCAAGTGCTCGGAAAATGGCAGCGGCACGGACCGTGTTCTCCGGCGACGGCAATTCCAGCGGCGCATTCGGTTCGTGCGGATGGCCGGCACATTCTGGAAGGGGTTCGTGGTGAAGTTCGTGAGCCATGATGGTTTTTGTTGGAATTGTGCGTCGACCCCAATGGACCCAACGCTCAAACAATCAAGCAGGTGATTGAGTGTTTCCCGTATCCTACGACAGTTGATGGTTCTGTCAAGCGTTTTTGTGCTTGGGGGAGGCAGATTCTTGGTTGATCGATGGCTAGCAATCGATGGCGGGTAGCTATCGGTTCGTGAATCGCGATCGGGCGGGGGCTGTTATGGAGGCAGAGCCTCCGAGGCAGTGCGTTCCACGGCAGGAGCCATGGAACGAGTAGGGCCATGGGACGAGGCAATGGGAGGACGAGGCTCCTTAACGGGAGAACGAGGCTCCTGCCGAGTTATTGAACCTCAGAGTTCCTTCGGATTCTCCCGCCGAGTGGTTCGAGCCCTGTATGTGGAGGGTCCGCGCCGGGGCGTGGTACAATATCGTTCGCATTGGGTCGGGTTCTGTGCTGTAGATGCAATGGGATTTCGCTCGCATGAAGCCTGTGCCCGGCGTGTCGATGATAGATGACTGTGCCCAGAACGCTCCGCCAACGAATTCCTCCCAAAGTTGACTTGCTAAGCAAGTGAAATTTGGCCGCGCCTTCCCTCCCAGCGAATGAGGATCCTTGCACTATGTCCCCGTGGGCAATTCGGCCAACATTTCGATTGGTGATCCCATGTTCAACCTCGGAAGCGATCAGTCGCTTCTCGGAGGCCATGCGTCCACACGACGATGCATCCCTTTACTTGAATCATGGCGAGTACTCCGAGTTTCATCTCGAACCCCACATGCATCGATTGTGGTCACCTCATCTATCGGTTTACTTTGCAGACCACGATCGAACGGATCAATGTTGGTTGATCGGACGCTTTGCACCTCGCCCAAACATATGGACGTTGGTGTGGATTTTTTACCTCGTCTTTTTCTGCAGCATCTTCTTCGCTGCCATCTTCGGTGGATCGCAATGGATGATCGGCCAATTCCCTTGGGGATGGGCCATCGTACTGGCGACCTTGATCCTGTACGCAGGATTGTTTTTGACCAGTCAGATCGGTCAATCGTTGTGCCACGATCAAATGGAATTGCTGCGCAATCGTTTGGATGAAGTCCTTCTTGAGGCCCGATTGCTTCCTGTGACAACGGAAGAGACACGCGAGATGGATTAACGAGAGACGTGGCTTGTTGCCTTTTACTTGCGTCTCGGGACTCGCCCACTCGAAGATTTGTTCGAGCGTTTGCGTTGTTTGGTTCCCACAATGCGTTCGTCATCGGCCTGCTCTTCTTCGACAGGCTGACCCAAACGCTCTTTGGATCGCAGAATTTTATCGCGCAGGGCTGCTGCCCGTTCGAATTCTAAGTTTTCGGCTGCCGCCAACATTTCTTCTTCCAAGCTCTTCAAGTAGGTTTCCGAGATCACTTCGGAAGGATTTTCCCGCAGCACCATGTTCCGAGCTCGTTTGCGGGCTTCGGCACCCTCGTGGATACTGGCCACGATTTTTTTCTTGACGGTTTCCGGGGTGATGCCATGCAGGGTGTTGTATTCTTCTTGGATCTTCCTGCGGCGACGGGTTTCCTCGATGGCCATTTGCATCGCTCGAGTAATCGAGTCGGCATAGAGGATGACTTTGGAGTTGGCATTTCGCGCAGCGCGACCAATGGTTTGGATGAGTGCCGTTTCGCTGCGCAGGAACCCTTCTTTGTCGGCATCCAAAATCGCGACCAGCGAAACTTCAGGAAGATCCAATCCTTCGCGAAGCAAATTGACACCTACCAAACAATCGCATCGGCCATCTCGCAACTCGCGAAGGAGATCGACCCGTTCAAAGGCATCGAGTTCACTGTGCAGCCAACGGCATTTGACGTCGTGATCCGTAAAGAAGTTCGCAAGATCTTCGGCCAGTCGTTTGGTGAGCGCCGTGACAAGAGTTCGATCTCCGATCGCGACCCGTTCACGTATTTGACCGAGCAAGTGCATGACTTGACCATGGGCGGGGACCACTTCGACTAGAGGGTCGAGCAATCCGGTGGGGCGGATGACTTGTTCGACGACTTCTCCGCCGGTCTTCTCGAGTTCGTAGTCGTTCGGAGTGGCAGAGACAAAGATAGTCTGTCCCGACTTGGCTTCCCATTCTTCGAATTTCAGCGGTCGGTTATCGAGAGCGCATGGCAATCGAAAGCCGTGGTCGACCAAGGTCGTTTTGCGACTGCGATCACCGGCATACATGGCGCGCACTTGAGGTACCGTCACGTGAGACTCGTCGACGAAGAGCAAGAAGTCCTTTGGGAAAAAATCGTAGAGCGTATCGGGGGTCGCGCCGACGGGTTTGCCCGAGAGAGGTCTTGAGTAATTCTCGATCCCTGGACAGAAGCCTGCTTGCTGAAGCATTTCGATATCGAATCGGGTTCTCGCATTGAGGCGCTGTGCTTCAAGGATCTTTCCTTCTGCATTGAATTTTTTGAGTTGATCTTCTAGTTCTTGTTTGATCACTCGCACGGCGCCCAGGATGCGGTCCTCCGAAGTGACGAAGTGCTTGGCGGGATAGATGTAGACTTCTTGCAAGCGCGAAACGGTTTCGCCGGTGAGCGGATTGATGATCGAGATTTGCTCGATTTCGTTCCCCCACATTTCGATTCGGTAGGCGAATTCTTCGTAGGATGGCCACAGTTCCATCGTGTCGCCACGAATGCGAAAACGACTTCGTTCAAACGCGATATCGTTTCGCTCATACTGGATATCGATCAGACGAAGGATCAAATCCTCGCGCTGGATCGATTCACCGACTCGGATCGGCACGACCATCTTGCGATACTCTTCGGGTGATCCCAAACCGTAGATGCACGAAACGCTAGCCACAATGATGCAGTCGCGGCGACTGACTAGTGCACTGGTCGCGGCTAAACGCAATCGATCGATCTCCTCGTTGATCGAAGCATCCTTTTCAATGTAGATATCCCGTTGCGGGATGTAGGCTTCCGGTTGGTAATAGTCGTAGTAGCTCACAAAGTAGTGAACGGCGTTTCTTGGAAAAAACTCCCGAAACTCGGAATAGAGTTGTGCGGCCAACGTCTTGTTATGGCTTAAGACCAATGCCGGTCGCTTCATGGCGGCAATCACATTGGCCATCGTGAAGGTCTTGCCAGAACCCGTCACCCCCATCAGCACCTGATGCCTTTTGTCCGATTTCAAGCCATGCAGCAAGGCTTCGATCGCTTGGGGCTGATCGCCTGCTGGTTGGAAACGGCTGTCGAGATCGAAATCGATCGGTCCATCCATGAAGTGCATAAAAATCTCGCAAAGCGTAAGAACGCGTCCATCGCTGGTGGTTAGGTGACCGACCACAAACACAAAGTGGCATTTCTGTTCATCGTAACCCGAGCGAACGATTTGAGCATTAGGAATTGAGCATTAGGAATTGTCCGGCCGCAGTTCTTCCCCCCTTCAATCGATCGATGCCCAAAGAGGGGCAGGATAGGGTTCTGAAGTTGCGCCATTTTGGCTTTTCTCGTACTCGTACTCGATGCTGTGTCTACTCGATGCTGTGTCTACTCGATGCTGTATCTTCGAGTACGAGTACGAGTACTGCTAACGCGGAGTACGAGTACGAAAAATCCAGGGAAATCGCGAATTGAAACTCCGAGACATTCGAACAGCGCAACTTCAAAAGGGCAGGGCAGGGGGGGTAGAGATCAGGAGATCGGCAAGCGATGGCGATGGTTTGCCTTAAACGCATTCCCTAGAGACTTTACGGTGCCGAACGATCTTCCGGTTGCGGCGGGGGTGCCAACGGAGCGACCCACACGAAAGGAGCGATGGCGGTAAACTTCCCCTCCTTGATGCCGGGGATGTCTTTCAATTCCTGCACATCTTGAAAGCCACCGCGCTCTGTACGCCGTGCGAGGATTGCCTTGACCAATTTGTCTCCGACACCTGGTAATAGATGGAGTTCCGCTTCGGAGGCATGGTTCAGTTCTACGCGGAAAGGAGTCGCCATCGCGTTCCGATCAAGCGTCGCGACCGAAGGCGAATAGTTCCAAAGGGAAGCGCCGAGAAACGAGACCATGGCGACGATCGCGATACCTCGCGTTCGAACGCGCAAGGCGGAGAGAACATTGGCCTCCCAATCGGCCGACGCACTGTCCGCATCCTCCGGTGCGAAGGTTTCGTCGCGCGTTTCTAGATTCTCCATGCGATGGTCCCTTCGCGATGGTGTAACGATTAGCGTGTTCGTAACTGCGAAAGAACTTCGGAGACGATACGATCGATCAAAACATCGCTCGCATCGTTGGCGAGGGTGCGCGGAGGTTGTTGCCCCGATTGCATGAACTCGAAGTTTGATAGCATCTCTTGTAACTTGATTTGGGCTTGTTCGGCAGCCGTGGTTTGTTGGGGGGAAAGAGGTTGTCTCGATTGCCCAAGATCCCAACCCCGGATTCTCGCTCCGCGCCGAAAGCCTTCTGGAAACTCGAGCGTTGCGATCATCGCATCGAATAGGGGTAGCAATCGATACTGCAACTGCATGCCTCGTTCCCATTGGCCCGCTTTGCAGGCTTCGTAGATAGCGCGAGTCAATTCCGGAACGACTCCGCTCGTGGCGTTGGTGCCACCATCGCATCCGACCATGAGCATCGGTACGAGAGCCGCATCCCATCCCGTCATGAAGAAGAAATCAGGACGCAGCGGCCTGATTTCGGAGATCATTCGCATCATGTGGGGAATGTCCCCTGAACTGTCCTTGATGCCGACCACGCGCGGGCATTCCTGCGCGAGACGCTTGACCGTGGCGACATCGATCGGAGATGCGAAGAGGGGGATGTTGTACAGGGTCACATCGACCGAGACGTTGTCGGCTATCTCTTTGAAGTACGCAAACACACCGTCCGGTGCCAGTCGATAGTAAAAGGGTGCGACGATAGCCACAGCCCGACAACCCAGCCCTCCGTAGGTATCACACGCACGAATCGTTTCGGACACATTGGCTTCGGCAGCGCCCGCCAGGATGGGGACGCGGCCTCGCGTTTGATCGACGACCACTTCGATGACGCGGCGACGTTCTTCAGGAGTGAATCGCACAAACTCCCCCGTACTTCCGTTCGGATAGAGGCCATGCACCCCTTTTTCGATCAGCCAGTCGACGTAGCCGCGAAGCGTTTCTTCATCGAGTCGTCCCCGGGGATCGAGGGGAGTAATATTCGGAGTGAAAATGCCGGCGAGTGGTTGGTTCATGCGACAAACAATAGCACAGAAGCTTGCGGGTTGGCAATCAGCGCCTACGATACGGAATCGCCTGACGAAGGCGCGTTCCTGGAGCAGAAGGCGTTCCATGGGCACACGGCGGGACGTTCGGCTGAGGATTGGGAACGATCGCGAAGTCCATTCCCGTTTCCGCCGGGCCTGCCATGAGGATAATCCCGGTCCCATCTCTATGCATTCGGTCGTTAACGATCTCGGTGTCAAAAATACCTCGAACCTCACGAAAATGGATCGCAACCGCTGCAAGCGGAACCCTGGTGGTGGGGTATTTGCTAGCAATGCTGATTGTTCCGGCCCTACCTCTTGCGCTCCCGGAAGGGGACGTTTTTCCGGTCGGACGGCTTGAGCTTTGGTTTATTTATTTTTCCGGAGCGGAGGGGATTTGGCAGCAGTGGACGGGGGGATTTTCGCCGAGTTGGACTGACCGATGGCCGATGGTTTTTTCTGCGTCCTTGTGGATAGCCGTGGCATGGGGGTTAGGAACCGCCTGGACACGGGCAGATCGGCTGGCGGCATGGGGGGAGAATGTCATCCCGCATTTTCTGGCCACCGCAGCGGGATTGGGAATCCTTGCGCAATTGGTACTCCTCAATGGCTCGACTTTTGGGACTAGGTCGCTGCTAGGATTGGCCACATGGGTGGCGATCGCGTGGATTGGCGCTTTAGTTTGGGGTTGGGGTTGGAAAAAAACCGGCTACCAAACAGACGGGGCCGCCAATGAAGACAAATACAGTACAGACACACATCCGGAACGCGGAGGGCATGCAGAGTTCGAAGGGGAAGCGGACGAATCCATGATCCGAGGATGGAGTCGACGGTGGATCCCGCTGGCGTGGCTGGTCGGACTGTGGGTGGCATGGTTGACGTGCGCGGCAGCTTGTTTGCCGAGTTACGACGCGGATGTCCGCGAGCTCGATATGTTCGCGACCAAGGAGTACTTTATTCGGAACAGCCCGGGAGCGATCGAACGACAAACACCGTTGCAGGCACCGCGCGGCTCAATGATGCCAGCCCTCGGAATTGCCAGTGCGCTGCATTGGGACGGATCGAACACGTCGGAGTCGTTTCCTTCCAACGCACTACTGCATTCGATCCTGGCCAGTCAACTGATCCAGGGAGCGATGTGGATTATCGCTATCGGGATGGTCATGGAAACCCTTCGTCGAACGTACGGTCTACTCGCGTGCACCCTAATTGGATTCCTGTTGGTCACGCATCCCGGTATGCATGAACTGGTGCGGTTGGGGGGCGGGGCAGGGGGGGCAGGGCTGTGGACAGCATGCGGCGTGGTATTGATGCAAGCCCCTCGATCGGCCAAACAGCCGATCATGACACTGGCTGCCGTGGGTGCGGGCGCGTTCGGAAACTCGATCTGGATCGGAGGAGTGGTAGGGCTACCGATTCTAGTTCTGTTTATCTTGAGATGGCGATCGGAAGTAGGACGAGAGCCAAAGACACCGACGGAACAACTTCGGTGCAACTGTTTGTTAATTTTCGTATTATTTTTCATGGCTCTTTGGCCATTGAGAATTTTTCTGTCGAGCCGAGACACGCTGTCGGAAACGCTAGGGATGGGATCGACGTTGGAAGGGAACCTATTGGGTCGGTTCGATCCTGTCGATCTGATGCGACTACTGCCGAGGCTCGTATGGGATTCACCGGCGCATGGGTTGCTGTTGGTTCCGTTTGCGGTGCTGGGATGTTTTCAACGCTGGGATACCTGGGTCCGTACTTCGGTATTGTGGTGGAGCGGTTGGATGTTGCTGTGGTGGTTGGCAACCGAACGGATGGATCGGGATTGGGTGTTGGCGACTCCTTTGCTGGCTTGGCCCGCAGCAGCGGGTATTCAAAAGCTTCAACGATCGACGGGCCCCTGGATATTGGCCCCTGTCTGTTATGTTGCGTTGGTCTGGTCGGCGTTGTTAATGAGCGCTTGGCCGATGAGCGATCCTCGCTGGCTGGCACCCCTTGGAGCGTTGACACCTTGGGGCAATGTTCCACCGACGGAGCAAATGGTCAACGAAGCGAATTCCTCGAGCGAGACATCGGGACGTGATGCCAGGAACGGGGTAGGGCACGGGGGGCCAGAAGAGGGTGACTCTGTTGCGGTAGCATGGCATCGCGTTGCGCCGGTGTATTGTCGATGGGTGAATGAAACCTCGCGGGGCAAAGCGTCGTCGGATCCATCGAAAAAACTTCAGTGGATGATCGTTGGCAACTCGGATACGTTCTTTCTGACCGTGCCGACCTTGTCATCTTCCCTTCGGGATCGGTGTTGGATGGACGATGTCCTGGCGGTCATGGAACGAGCGTCGGCCGAAGGTCATGACGAGGCGACAGAGACCGAGCGATGGTTGCGCGAGCGGAATGTCGGGTACATCCTGATCGATTGGCAAGGAATGCACGTACGAGACGAATTAAGACATGTCGACCGTGAGTCCGCGCTGCGCGATGCAGTGGGCAAACTGCAGGAAATGGGCTGTTTGAAACGGCTGTCCTGGCCGTTTGCTTCCGGGGATGCGGATTGCTTTGAAGTGGTGACGCCTCTCAAGCGCCAATGACCTCGATTGCGAATGGTTGCATGATGGGTTCGATATAAGGGTTCGATAAAATTCATTTTTGATGAGGGTGTGAACCGGATATACTGTTTCCAGTTCGAGTCCTAAGTTCTCTAAGGAGATGTGTGTGGTCTTCCACGTTTCATTGATTCGCATGCGATCCACGTTTTGCTGTTTCGGACTTTGGGCTGCGTGTTTTTTGGCGATGGTCGCGATGGCAACAGCGACAGCCCAAGCGCAGCCGGAACGCGCGAGCGAGGGAACGCGGATCGCAGCCGAGATACCCGTGTCTAACCAGTCGATGGGGATCGATTTTTTTGACTTGTTGGTCCGGGGTGGCGTGTTCATGATTCCGATCGGGATCACGAGTTTGGTCGTCGCGACCTTTATGCTGGAACGGTGGGTTGGATTGCGGCGAGGGAGATTGTTTCCCACCGATTTTCGCAAAGCCCTGACGACGGTCCTGCGAAGTGGCGTTGCCGACCCCCGTCCATTGTATCGGTTGAGCAACGAGTCCCCTTCCGCAGCAGCATCGATCGCCCGTACCGCGGTGGTGCGGGCTGGTCGGCCTCAAGCAGAGATTGTGAGCGCCGTTTCCGAAGCAACCCAGCGCGAGGTGGATCGCGCGTATTCGAATGTGCGTTGGTTGAATTTGGGAGCGGGTGTGGCTCCGCTCCTGGGCTTGCTGGGAACAGTTTGGGGATTGATCCGCGCCTTTCATGACACAACGCAGTTGACCGCTGGTCAAAACCGAGCCGATTTTCTTGCGGTCGGAATTTATGAGGCGTTGGTGACAACGCTCGCAGGATTGATGGTTGCGATTCCAGCGGCGGTCGCTTCCCACTATTTCGAAGGCAAGATTCAGCGCGTTTTCGGACAGATCGAAGAATTGATGGCGGAGTTGGTCCGAAGCCTGGAATCCTACGAAGGGAAAACGAGGTTCGATGTTATCGGCCGTGACCTGGTGCCCCGCGATATCCTATCCAACCCCCTGACGAGTCCTTATTCGAACTCAACCAAAGCGGTTCCCGCCCCGCCCGTCTCCCGTCGCGTCGATTCTTAGACGTCGTTGTCGTGCTTGCTACTCGGCCGATGGTGCTTGGGGATTGAGCCGGAATGCGATGCTGATGCGAGCACACCCCGCCGACGCGAGTAGCGACGCGAGTGGCCACAGTTGGCCAATCTTCTTCCGATAGCTGTGATCCGTCCACGGTGTACAATCTCGTAGAGACTACTGACCGACTGATCATTCTATGTCTAACGAGGAGTACTGCTATGAGATTGCGATCTTTCTTCATCATTGTCTGTTTTGTCCCTCTATTTTTGGGCAATCAATCGACGTTAGTGCGAGGGGACGAGCGTGAGGAGATCAAGCATCGTATCGTGGAGTTACAAAATGAAATGTTAGAACTGCAGGGGGCTGGCAAACTGGATCTTGCCAATACCAAAGCAAAAGAGCTCCTCGAACTGACATCAGCGCTGCGGCGCATGGAGCGCAACGGCAGAGAGGGCGACGTTCAACAAAAGCTCCATCAAGTGGATGTGTTCCAAGGGAATCCGAACCCAAACGATCGCGAGCCTGCGATGCGTCGCTTGCAACAAATGGGGGAACGCATTCGACATATTCGAGAGGCGTCGGAGCATTTGAAAGCGGCGGAGTTGCACGACCAGGCTCGCGACTTGATGCGCCGCGCTGAAAAGATGGAAGAAGAATTGAGGCAGGCCAAGGAGCGATTCGTAGACCAACGCAACGCCATCACTTCGTCGGCTCGGCCGGAAGGAGGGGCGTCTTGGGAAGCAAGGCGAGCGCGCGAGGTTGACATCCAAAGGGAATTGGCTCGTGAACAAGAGGTTCACGCACGCGAGCAAGAAATGAGAGCCCGCGCGCAAGTGGTACCCGACGCGCAAGTGTTATTCGAGCAAAATCGAAGACAAGATGATCTTCAAACCGAACTTGGAGGGGCCCTGAGGCAACTGCGTGAAGAAAACGAGCAAATGCGCCGCGAGATGCGCGAAATTGCCATGCAGATTGAACGCATTGGAGGGGAGTTCAAGCGACTTCGACCGCAAAACGACCCGAACAAAGAGCCAGGACGAGACTAGGCACACGCCATTCGCGACGCGCGCCATTCACAATGCGATGCATGTCGCGATGAATCATCACCACGGATCGTTACTCGTTGTCGATCCGTGGTAATACAAAAAGGCTTGAGAGCAGCGATTCATCAAATGGGTTTATAGCAGCGACTTGAGCGCGCTGATAGCCGCTTGGTAGTTCGGTTCCGATGCGACTTCGGGAACGGTTTCAGCGTACACAATGTTTCCCTTGGCATCGATCACGAGAACCGCTCGGGCGAGGAGCTTCAATTCGTCAATGGTCAGTCCGAACTTGTTACCAAATTCGCCCGTTTGGTAGTCGCTGCCGACACGCATGTTCTTGATCTCTTCTGCGCCGCAGAAGCGATTCATGGCGAATGGCAAATCTCGGCTGACGGTCACGGCATGGATCGAGTCACCGAGCGCGGATAATTCCGTATTGAATTTCTTGGTTTGGATTTGGCATACGCCTGTATCCAAAGAGGGTACGACCGACAGGATGGTTGGCTTGCCCAATAGGTCGGACTTGGTGATAGTCTTCAATCCACCTTCGAAGTAGTGCAGGGTGAATTCGGGGAGGGGGCTGCCGACTGCGAGTTCGTCTCCCAACAAAGTCATGGGAGCCCCTTTGAATGTGACAATTCCCGTACGTGCCATGGTGATGAATCCTTTGAAAATGAAGGTGTTTGAAGACCGATCGACGGGAGCGGACCAAACCGCGGGTCGAATCGAGCATGAATGTAGGTGAGGGAAGCAAAAGGTCAATCCTTTCGGAATCCGTGGGATTTGCCTATAGTACAGGCTTTGCGGCCTCCCGAAACGGGCGTCCCGCGCGTCCATCGAGGCCGTTTGGCGAATGGTTTGAGTCTTGGGAATGGGAACTCTTCGGCTCCCTTCGCTGGCACTTGAGCCGTCGATGGGGCAGGGCAGGGGGGTATCTAGTTCGTGCCTGAGATTGCCTCGCAATATGGTTAAAGTTCGCGACTTCCTCGGTCCCTATCGTCTGGCCCGTCTGATTCGCCTCGGCAGTACATGCCAAGTCTGGGAAGCCATCCGCGATACGGACAATGTTCGGGTCGCGCTCAAAGTGCTTCGCCCGGAACAGCGCGGCAACAAGGAAGAGATTGGTTTTCTCAAGCATGAATACGAGGTGGCCAAGGAACTCAGCCACAAAAATATCATCAAGCTCATCGAGTACCGAACCGATGCCGAGACGCCGTTCATCGTGCTCGAGTTATTCAGTGAACTCAATTTGAAGATGTCGATGCGCCGTGGCCCGGAACCGATAGCGTATCAACTGACGAGCATTGTCGAGCAGTCCAGCGAATCGCTCTATTACTTGCACTCGAAAGGCTACGTGCACTGCGATATCAAACCGGACAACCTGCTCCTGAGTCGTCAATGGGAAGTCAAGCTGATCGACTTCACGATCGCCAAAAAGATCAAGACCGGACTCGGGAAAATGTTTGCTGGCAAAAACAAAGTGGAAGGAACCCGTTCGTACATGTCCCCCGAACAGATCCGAGGTCAGCAACTCGATCCGAGAAGCGATATTTACTCGATGGGCTGCATGATTTACGAATTGATCTCGGGCAAGGCACCCTTCACCGGGAACACGCCCAATGAATTGCTTAGCAAGCATTTGTCGGCCTCAGTCCCCTCCCTTTTGGTTGGCAATGAAAATGTTTCCATCGACTTCAACAACATCGTCAGGAAGATGCTGGCAAAGAAACCGGAGGATCGTCCACAGACCATGTGGGACGTGCTAAAAATGATTCGGGCGACTCCCATTTTTAAGAAACCGCCTCGAATTCCCGAAACCTCGGTATTTGATGATTTCCAAGGGGGTGGGCGCATCGAAGCACCCACGTGATTCCCATTTCCAAACCCTTTTTTGTTTCCTGAGCGATTCCCTTCCGTTCGACGGATCGAGTGTTATGACAACTGCATCTCCTGGATTTGAATTCGAACAACCGATGCTGGACATCGAATCGCAATTGCGCACCCTGGAAAATCAATCGGGATTGACGGAGGAACAGCAGGATTCAGGCCGGCAATTGAGGCGACGTTGGACCGAGGTCACCCGCCAGATCTACGGGCAATTGACCCCATGGCAGATCGTCCAAGTCGCTCGGCACAAGGACCGCCCTTACACGCGAGACTATTTGAATCTGGCTTTCGATGAGTTCATCGAGTTGCATGGCGATAAGTTCTTTGGGGATGATCGCGCAATGCTAACAGGGTTTGCCAAACTCGGTCGGCAAAAGGTCTTGGTCGTAGGTCATCAAAAAGGGCGCACCTTCAAGGAGCGAGCCGCCTGTCATTTCGGTTGTGCGCATCCCGAGGGATATCGCAAGGCGATGTCGAAGATGAAGCTGGCCGAAAAGTACCGCTTGCCGATCATCTGCTTTATCGATACTCCGGGAGCCTATCCAGGCGTGGGAGCCGAAGAACGTGGGCAAGCCCAAGTCATCGCGGAAAGCATGTTCCTGATGAGCCATTTGCGCACGCCAATCATTTGCATGGTCATCGGCGAAGGCGGGTCTGGAGGTGCGCTCGGGATCGGTGTTGGCGATCGCATCGCAATGCTCCAATACGCTTACTATTCGGTGATTAGTCCCGAAGGATGCGCGGGGATTTTGTGGAAGAGCCATCAACATGCGGCCAAGGCAGCAGACGTCTTGCGATTCACATCGCAGCACTTGCCGCAATTGGGAGTTGTTGACGATGTGATTGAAGAACCTCTCGGTGGAGCGCATCGCGATCATCATCAAATGGCCTCTCGCATCAAGAGCTATCTTTCAAAAACGCTGGAGCAACTAGTGAAGACCGACGTCGACACCCTGCTCTCGCAGCGCTACGAAAAATTTCGCCGCATGGGCTCTTATCTGGAAAAGCACGAGGACGGCAGCCTGCACCAGCACGGTCACACATTCGCTATCTGAGCGAGCACGATCTAGTCTAGGCCGGCGAAATCTAGGAACAGAATTTCGAGGCCCCGCGATATCTCGTCAGCGAAATACATGCTTGGCTTGAATCAGCCTGTCACATCCGGCTGCACGGCTCTTAAGCAGTATTCGCCATCGGCAGCGGCAATCGGTGGAAGAGCAGGGGGGGCCATGTTTTTTGGCAATCCGCTCTCGGGACTTTTACCGCAAATCGTTTGCGATCATGAGAGGCGTAGAAGTTTTTTCTATGCTTTGTTTAGGCTTGCTGGTTCTGGGTTGGACCGGTCGCGAACCCAATATCGGGAGATTCGAAAACCGTTGATCGATAGCCAGTGAATCGTTACCAAAGTCACTGCGGTTTGAATCAAGGCTTCCAATGAGAATCGCATCCATTCTGATAGGAAGACAGAAGACGTTGGAAAGAGCTTCTGAGGCATGATGGCGAACGTGTCGTCAGAATCTAAAAGTCTTTCCCAGGGAATCGTTTGGCTATCCCAATAGATGCAATCCGAAAGCCATCGCATGGCCGTTGTTACGCCGATCCAAGCCACGATACAGATTCCTCGAAGCGAACGCAAACTTTGGATCGATGCCAATACCATCCAATGGACCGGGATCAAGCATCCGCCAATCGCGCCTGAGACCCAGATTTTAGATTGGTTCGGAAACCATTCGTACCATCTTGGATTGCTTGGCGAGAAACGGAATAGTGGCAATTCCGGTGGGTCGAATCCAATCACCATCGTTTGTCGCATCCAGGATTGGTATGCATAAATGAGGATGGCTGCGAAGACAGTAAGCCCGAGGAGTCGTTGCAAATTCAGTTTGCCAGGCATTGGGTCTTTGAATGAAACCACATGCGAGTAAGAACGCCAGATACCGATACTGGTCAGCCATTGCAAACAAGTCCCGACCGCGAATCCGAAGGCTAGAAACAAGAGCCAATGGACTGCGTTATTCGCGAGGGCATGACGGATCGCATCGGGTGACGCCCCTGCCAACATGATCGTGTTCCAAACAAGAAATGAAGCGAGGATGGAGGCAAGAGCCCAGATCCAATCGCGTCGGTCTTGTTGCGTCCTCCATGCCAGCCACAAGGTGATCATGGGGATCGGCGCGAACAAGCAAATCGAACTTAAGCTGGCCAGCAGTTGGCTTTGAAGAACGACTGCCAGAGCGCGACCAACCCCTCCCGCGATCCAAGCGGCGATGAGCGCCGTCAGCCAAAGTCGCGGCCGATACGGTTCGGATGGGCTGGTGTTGCGAGAGCGACTCGAAGAATCGCTTGAAGAGGATTTTTCGGATTGGGAAAAGGATGCTGCTGGGTCCATGACCCAATTCTATCGGTATCCATCTTCGAACGTCGTTCGTAGTTTGGGGGCGCGCTCGAAGGAGATGGTTTTTAGAGAGGATCCTCGTCCAGTGATGGGATGAATTCTGCTGGAAACCGGCCGGTAACACGTTCCGTCGAATAGGCTGGAAAGCCGGTGTGCTCGGCAGTTGCGAAACCCTATCAGCCGGCGTGCATTAGCACCCGGTTTTCCCCGACCGGCAATTTCCGGCAATCTAGGGCAAATAGACCGCCTGAGAGAAGTTTGCGGTTTGGGTGATGTTTGCGGCTTCAACGGGAGGTCTTGCCTCGCTGGATTTTGGTCGTTGAACGGAGAATTGCGAGGGCGGAAAGATCTTGAAAGAGTCCGGCTTGGAGTCCGGAAAATCTCAGTCGGCAGTACGGGCGGTACTCGGATGTCGGGAACGGCCAGAAGCCGCACAGACTCTGAAACCGTGCGGCAGGAGCGACCGGTACGCACGCGGACGAAACCCGATCTGTCGACGGCCACCCAACCAAAAACCAACAAATCCCAGGGAAAAACCGACTTAAAACCGAACATAAGAAACATTATCGGACGTTATTTCTGGGGTGGTTTTGGGGGATGTCGCATCCTGGATGGCGATTGGTGATCACTTGGCGGTCGCGCAACTCCATCAGTCGCTGTGCGTTCGCACCCGGCTTTTGTGGGTTTGATGGATCCTGCCGGTAAACGGACGCGAACGCGATCCGGTTGATAACTTGGAAAATGCCAGCGAAGCCCCTTCAGCTCCACACCCCATCAGCCGCAGTGCGTTAGCACCCGGTTTTTGTGGGTGTAATGGGCACTGCTGGGCAAACCGGACGCTAACGCGTTCTGGCTAATGGCGTAGATTTGCTGGCAAATGGGAACTTTCTATCCTCCAGAAAATCCGCTAATAGTTCCGAGGAGGAATTCCCGCCGTGGATGGGAAATTGGAGGGATTATTCGGGGCTGGATAACCCGTCGATGGAAAGCCAGCCGGCGGCAGCCCGCCGCTGGTTGGGTTCCCTCCGGCACCCGTCGGCGCCCCAGAGGATCCCTGGTTCTTCAGCCAACGATTCAAGATGCCACCTACGGAATCGCGATCCGCCGCCGGTGCATTTCCGTTGGGTTCGCCCTGCCCCCAAC